>JAANMU010000392.1_pt1 | contig 54715 bp, 54 predicted proteins | sample 7279701 | NCBI WGS metagenome assembly JAANMU01 (sample SAMN14094539, study PRJNA606508) | bioreactor metagenome | isolation source: A lab-scale SPAN reactor treating ammonium-rich wastewater day 57 | place: Ireland: Galway | collected 2017-03-13
GCCCGGTCCCGCCGCCGCCTCCGCCCGCCGGTGGGGGCGGAGCGAAGAAGGCGATGGCGTGGGCGGCCGGCGGCTGCGGCTGCCTGCTGATCCTGTTCGGCATGGCGGCGCTGGGGCTGATGCTGATGGCGGGGTCGTGCGGCGACTCCACGCCGCCGACGCCGGCCCCGGCGCCGGGACCCGGGGGCGAGGCGCCCGCCGCGGCGTCGCTGAAGATCGCGGACGAAGGCCTGAAGGCCGGCACCGCCGGCGACGCCGTCACCGTCGACTTCGCCTACGTCGCGACCGGCTTCGCCACCCGTCCCGAGGGCGGCGGCCACCGCCTCCAGCTCCAGGCCGACGTCACCACCTTCGGCCCCGACGGCCAGCGCATCGAGAGCCTGTCGCAGGACGCCTTCCACGTCGCCGACGAGGTGGTGCCGCAGCGGCCCGAGTCGTACCGCTTCAGCGGCCAGCTCACGATCGCCGCCGGCGCCGCCGGCGGCCGCTACCACCTGCAGATCGACGTCACCGACCGGCTGTCGGGCACGCGGGCGAGCAAGCGCTCGGCCTTCGACCTCGAGGGCTAGGCGCCCGTGCTGCTCGGCCTGCTGATCGGGCTCACCTTCGTCACCCCGCTCGTCTTCTTCTACGTACTCGTGATCAAGGGCGTCGACCGCTACGAGCCGGAGCCGTGGTGGCTGCTGACCGCGGCCTTCCTGTGGGGCGCGTTCGCCTCGACGGCGCTGGCGATCGTCGGCAACGGCCTCGGCGACGCGGTGTTCACGGCGGCGCTCGGCCAGGGCAACCCGCTGATCGAGGGCGCGACCGCCTCGATCGTGGCGCCTCTCGTCGAGGAGTCGACCAAGGGTCTCGGCCTGCTGCTGCTGCTCGCGGTCTCGCTGCTGTGGCTGCACGAGGTCGACGGTCCGCTCGACGGCGTCATCTACGGCGGCGTCGTCGGCCTCGGTTTCACGTTCACCGAGGACATCCTCTACATCTCGCGCCACACGGCCGAGCACGGCGTGGCCGGCGGCTTCGTGCTGCTGGTGCTGCGCACGGTGCTGGCCGGACTGGGGCACGCCACCTTCACTGCGATGATCGGCCTCGGCATCGGCATCGCGGTGGTCGCCCGCAACCCGCTGCTGCGGATCGCCGCGCCGATCGCCGGCTGGTGCCTCGCGGTGCTGCTGCACGGCATCCACAACGGCCTGGTCAGCTTCTTCGGCGGCGCCGGCCTGGTCGTCAAGCTGCTGTTCTTCTGGCTCGTCGACATCCTGTTCTTCGTGCTGCTGTTCGCCCTCGCGCTGCGCGACCGCCGCCTCGTGCGCGAGCAGCTCGCGCCCGAGGTGGGGGTGATCCTGCACGAGCTGGAGCTCGAGAACGTCACCCGCTTCAAGATGCTGCTGCCGCTGTGGAACACCATCGCGCTGTGGGGCGACGGGCTCGCGGGCTACCGGCGGCGCCGCGCCAAGCAGCTCGCGCTGATCGAGCTGGCCTTCGCCAAGGATCGCGCCCAGCGCGACCCTGAAGACGCGGAGAAGGCCGCCCGGGAAGCCGAACTCCGCCGCCAGATCGACGTGCACAACGCCGCAGGGGTGTTCGTCGGGACCTGAGGGCGATCGGGTTCGGGGGGCGCGGTCCCCTGGGCCTACGCCCCGCGGGCGTCGAAGGCGGCGGCCGTCTCCGGGTACATCCGGCGGGCGTACTCGAGTTCGGGCTTCATCTGGCCGAGCAGCATCAGCCCGTACATGTGGAAGTCGCCCATCAGCGACCACACCGGGTGGCGGAAGGTCGCCGGCCGGTTGCGCTCGAACACGAGGTGGCCGAGCCACGCGAAGCTGTAGCCCGCGACCGGGGCCGCGAACATCCAGACGGGCGTGGTCAGGACCGCGCCGACGGCGATCGCGATCACGAAGGTCGTGCCGACCGCGTGCAGCACCCGGTTCAGCGGGTGGAGGTGCTGCGAGACGTAGTACGGCCAGAACTCGCGGTAGGTGGAGGGCCGCCCGGTCCGCATCGCGTCATTCTAGAAGATCCCCCGCCGCGCGGGTATGCTCGCCTTCGCCACGCAAGGAGGCCCTCGATGCTCCCCTCGCCGCTCCGCGTCACCTGGACGCTCGCCGTCCTCGCCGCGCTGCCCGTCGCCGCCGCCCCGGTCTTCGACGTGCGGGCGATGCTGAAACTCGAGCGGCTGTCCGATCCGCAGGCGTCCCCGGACGGGGCATGGGTCGCGTGGTCGCAGACCCACCTCGGCGACGACGCCGCCTTCACCCGCAACACCGACCTGTGGATCGCGCCGCTCGGCGGCGGCGCGCCACGGCGGCTGACGTTCCACCCGAAGACCGACACCTCGCCGCGCTTCGCGCCCGACGGGCGCTCGCTCGCTTTCCTCTCGGCTCGCGACGGCGCGATGCAGGTCTACCGCCTCGACCTCGCGGGCGGCGAGCCGCAGCGGCTCACGAGCTTCGCGGGCGGCGTCTCCGAGTTCGCCTGGGCGGGCGCCGACGCGCTGGTCGTGCGCGCGGACGTGTGGCCCGACTGCGGCGCCGACGACGCCTGCAACGCGAAGCGCGATGCGGCGGCCGGCGGGCCGAAGGCGTACGACGCCCTGCTGTTCCGCCACTGGGACGAATGGGAGGACGGCAAGCGCAGCCACCTCTTCCACGTTCCGCTCGCTGGCGGTGCCGTCCGCGACCTGACCCCGGGCGACCGCGACGTGCCGACGTGGAGCCTGGGCGGCGGTGACTGGAGCGTGTCGAAGGACGGCCGCGAGGTCTGCTTCTCGCGCAACGACGACGCGGTGCCCGCGCTGTCGACCAACGCCGACGTGTTCGTCGTCCCGGTCTCGGGTGGCGAGCCGCAGAAGGTCGCCTCCCACCCCGGCTACGACGGGGCCTGCCGCTTCTCGCCCGACGGGAAGAAGCTGGCGTTCCGGACCCAGATGCGCGCGGGCTACGAGGCCGACCGCTGGCGCCTGATGGTGCAGGACCGCGCGAGCGGGAAGATCACGGAGCTGCTGCCGCAGGTCGACCGCCACGTCGAGGACCTCGCCTGGTCCGTCGACGGCCAGGCCCTCCACTACGTGATCTCGGACGACGGCCGCGACCCGGTCTTCACGGTGCCCGCGGCCGGCGGCCCGCCGAAGAAGTTGGCCGACGGCACGTTCTCCTCGCTCGCGGCCGTGGCCGGCGGGAAGTGGGTGCTGGCGATGCGCGCCTCGCTGACGGCGCCGGGCGAGGTGTGGAGGATTGCCACCGACGGCAGCGGCGCGCAGGCGGTGACGAAGGTCAACGACGCCTACCTCGCGACCTTCGGCCTGAAGCCGGGCGAGTCGGTGCGCTACGAGGGCGCGGCGGGCAAGGACGTGCAGGCCTGGATCGTCAAGCCCGCGAACTTCGACCCGGCGAAGAAGTACCCGCTGCTCGTGCTGATCCACGGCGGCCCGCAGGGCGCCTGGGCCGACTCGTGGAGCTACCGCTGGAACCCGCAGGTGCTGGCGGCCGCCGGCTTCGTCGTGTTCGCGCCCAACCCGCGCGGCTCGGTCGGCTGGGGCCAGGAGTTCGAGGACGACATCAACCGCGACTGGGGAGGCAAGGTCTACGAGGACCTGATGAAGGGCACCGACTTCGCCGAGGCGCTGCCCTACGTCGCCAGGGGCCGCACGGCCGCGGCCGGCGCCTCCTACGGCGGCTACATGGTCAACTGGATCGCGGGCCACACCGACCGCTTCAAGGCGCTGGTCAGCCACGACGGCCTCTACGACATGCGCTCGATGACGCTGTCGACCGAGGAGCTGTGGTTCCCGGTGTGGGAAATGGGCGGGCTGCCGTGGGAGATCCCGGCCGAGTACGAGAAGTGGAGCCCGGCCACCTACGCGAAGAACTTCAAGACGCCGACGCTCGTGATCCACGGCGAGCTCGACTACCGGGTGCCGATCGAGCAGGGGATGCAGATGTTCACGGCTCTCCAGCTCCGCGGCGTGCCGTCGCGCTTCCTCGTGTTCCACGACGAGAACCACTGGGTGCTCAAGCCCGCGAACTCGGTGCGCTGGCACGACGAGGTCATCGGCTGGCTGCAGCGCTGGACGAAGGAGTAGATGCGCATCCTCGACGTCGCCCACGAGATGGGCCACGAGGAGGTGATCGTGCTCCACGACGCGGCCTCGGGTCTGCGGGCCGTGGTCGCCATCCACGACACGACGCTGGGGCCCGCCGTCGGCGGCACCCGCATGCGGCTGTACCCGACGATGGACGACGCGGTGCTCGACGCGCTGCGGCTGTCGCGGGCGATGACCTTCAAGGCGGCGCTGGCCGAGATGCCGACCGGCGGCGGCAAGGCGGTGATCCTCGGCGACCCCGCCCGCGACAAGACCCGCCAGCGCCTCGTCGCCTACGCCCGCGCGATCGAACGGATGGGCGGGCGCTTCCACACCGGGCCCGACATGGGGATCGACCCCCGCGACGTCGCGGTGATGGCCCGCCAGACGAAGCACGTCTCCCACGCCGGGGCGCAGTCCGGCGTGGACACCGCCGACCTCACCGCTCTGGGCGTGCTGGAGTCGATCCGCCAGACCGCCGACTTCCTCGGTCTCGAGCTCGCCGGGCTGCGGGTCGCGCTGCAGGGCGCCGGCCAGGTCGGCTACCGGCTGGCGAAGCGGCTGCAAGCGGCCGGCGCGCGGCTCGTCGCGGTGTGCGACCGCGAGAGCGCCCGCGCCGACCGCGTGGCCGACGAGTGCGGCGCCACCCGGGTCGAACCCGAGGACGTCTACGACAGCGAGTGCGACGTGTTCTCGCCCAACGCGGCCGGCGCCGTGCTCAACAGCGAGACGATCCCGCGGCTGCGGGCCAGGGCGGTGGTCGGCGCGGCCAACGAGCAGCTCTCGATGGCCGAGGACGGCGACCGCCTCCACGAGCGCGGCATCGTGTGGGCGCCCGACTACGTGGTCAATGCCGGCGGCCTGTTGAGCCTGCTGCACGAGCGCGGCGAGCTCGACGAAGACGGCGTGCGCGAGCGGGTCCGGGCGATCGGGCCGCGGGTGCGCGAGATCCTGGAGAGCGCCGCCGACGACGACCTGCCGCCGCACGCGATCGCCGACCGCATCGCCCACGAGCGGCTGCGCGCCGCCCGCGAGGCGAAGCGGGCGCGGCCCCTCGCATGAGCCGCCACTTCGCCCGCGGCGGCGGCGCGCTCGCCTGGGACGTGCGCGGCGAGGGGCCGGACCTGCTGCTGCTCCACGCCTTCCCGTTCGACCACGGCATGTGGGACGACGTGGTCGAGGCGCTGGCTCCGCAAGCCCGCTGCGTGCGCTTCTCGGCCCGCGGCTTCGGCGGCTCGAGCCCCGCCGGCGCGCTGCTGTCGATGGAGGGGATCGCCGCCGACGCGGTGGCGCTGCTCGACCACCTCGGCATCTCCCGCGCGGCCGTGTGCGGGCTGTCGATGGGCGGCTACGCGGCGCTGGCGATGGCGCGCGCCCACCCGACCCGGCTGTCCGGGCTCGCGCTCGTCGACACCAGGGCCGAAGCCGACGCGCCCGAGGCCCGCGCCAATCGCGCCGCGCTGGCGAGCGCCGTGCGCGCGCAGGGCGTCGGCCCCGTGGTGGAGGCGATGCTGCCGCGGCTGCTCGGCGCGACGACGCAGCGCGAGCAGCCGGAGGTCGTGTCGAAGGTCCGGGCGGCGATCGAGGCGGCGGCGCCGGGCGCCGTCGCCGACGCGCTGGCCGGGCTCGCGGCGCGCGCCGACCAGACCGGGCTGCTGCGCGAGATCCGGGTGCCGGCGCTGTGCGTCGTCGGCGCCGAAGACGCGCTGACCCCGCCCGCCGACGCGCAGCGGATGGCGGACGCGATCCCCGGGGCGAAGCTCGTCACGCTGCCCGCCTGCGGCCACCTGCCCTGCTTCGAGGCGCCAGCCGCGCTGGCCGCCGCGCTGCGGCAGTGGCTCGCCGCCCGGCCCTGATGGAGTTCGGTGCGGCGCTCGCCGCCAACCTGACCTCGCCGCCGGTGCTGGCGTTCGCGCTCGGTTTCCTGGCCACCGCGCTGGGCGCGGAGCTGAAGCTGCACGAGGCGCTGTACGACGCGCTGTCGGTCTACCTGCTGCTGGCGATCGGCCTCAAGGGCGGCGTGGCGATCTCGGTCGCCGAGCCGGGCGCGCTGTTGTGGCCCGCGCTGGCGGCACTTGCCCTGGGCACCGCGATCCCGCTGTGGTGCTACGCGGTGCTGCGCCGCCTGCTGCGGCTGGGGGCCGCCGACTCGGGCGCGCTGGCGGCCCACTACGGCTCGGTCTCCGCCGTGACCTTCGTCGCCGCCCTGCAGTTCCTGGCCGCGCGCGGGGTGCCGGCCGAGGGCTTCCTGCCCGCGCTGGTCGCGCTGCTCGAGGTGCCGGCGATCGTCGTCGCCATCGCGCTGGCCCGTGCCGGCGGCGCGGCGGGCGGCGGCGGCGGCCTGCGCGAGGCGCTTCACGAGGTCGTGTTCGGCCGCAGCGTCGTGCTGCTGGTCGGCGGCCTGGCGATCGGCGTGCTGACCGGCGAGCGCGGCTACGCCGCCGTCAAGCCGCTGTTCTCCGACCTGTTCCTGGGCGCGCTGGTGCTGTTCCTGCTCGAGCTGGGCGTCGTCGCCTCGCGCCGCCGCGGCGACCTGCGGCGCGCGGGGGCGCCGCTCGTCGCCTTCGCGGTGATCGCGCCGATCGTGCACGCGGCGCTGGCTTCTCTGCTCGGCCCGCTCGTCGGGCTCTCGCCCGGCGGAACCATGGTGTTCGCCACGCTGGCCGCGTCGGCGTCGTACATCGCGGCGCCCGCGGCCGTGCGGCTGGCGCTGCCCGAGGCCTCGCCCAGCCTGTACCTGGCCAGCTCGCTGGTCGTCACCTTCCCCTTCAACCTGGCGCTGGGCCTGCCGCTCTACGACGCGTTCGCGCGGCTCGCCCATCGCCTGCTCGGGTAGCGCCATGGCGATTCACACGGTACCGGTGCAGCGGGTCACGATCGTCGCCGAGTCGCTGCTCGAGGAGCGGCTGCTCAAGGACCTCGAGGCGGCCGGCGCCCGCGGCTACACGCTGACGGCGGCCCGCGGCGCCGGCGCTCGCGGCGTGCGCAGCAGCGAGTGGGAAGGCGGCAACGTGCGGATCGAGACGCTGGTCTCGGACGCCGTCGCGCAGCGCCTGCTCGAGCGGCTGGCCGAGGCGTACTTTCCCCACTACGCCGTGGTCGCCTGGGTCGAGACGGTCGAGGTCGTGCGCGGCGATCGCTACGTGTGAGCCTTCACCAGCCGAGCGCCAGGCGGTCGCGCCGCGCGCCGCGCTCCCGGCGGCGGTCCACGGCGCGCGCCAGCACTCGCTGCAGGCGGCCGGCGCCGCGGTCGATCGCCACGTAGAGGTCCGAGTCGCGCTCGGCGATCTCGAGCTGGCCGCCGCGGCGCAGCCGGGCCAGCAGCCGCGCCTGCTTGTCGACGCCTCCGCGCGGCCCGTTCAGGTCGGCGACCCGCAGCACGACCCGCGACAACGCGGCGCCGTAGCGGGAGAGGGCGAAGCTGATGCGGCGCAGCGCGTGCTCGCGGAACGCCGCGCTGACCAGGGCCCGTCGACCGCGGATCTCCACTCTCATCGCGAACCTCCTCGCCCTTCAAGATGGAGCGTCGCTCATGCATAGACCACGAGATTGTTTCGACTTGTCGAATAGCAATCCGCGATGCATAATCGGTTCCGATGGAATGGCTGAACTATCACCACCTGCGCTACTTCTGGGCCGTGGTCCGGGAGGGCGGCGTGACGCGGGCCTCCGAGAAGCTCAACGTCTCGCAGCCGACCGTGTCCGCCCAGTTGCGCGAGCTGGAGGAGGCGCTGGGCGAACCGCTCTTCGAGCGGCGCGGCCGGACCCTCGAGCTGACCGAGATGGGCCGCGTCGTCCACCGCTACGCGGACGAGATCTTCGCGATCGGCCAGGAGCTGGTCGACACGGTGAAGAAGCGGCCGACGGGCCGTCCCGCGCGGCTCTCCGTCGGCGTCGCCGACGCGGTGCCCAAGCTGATCGCCCATCGCCTGCTGCTGCCGGCGCTCGTCGGCCCGGAGCCGGTGGTGCTCTCCTGCGTGGAGGGCAGCAGCGAGCGGCTGCTGTCCGATCTCGCCACCCACGGCCTCGACGTCGTGATCTCGGACGCGCCCGTGCCGCCCTCGGTCCGGGTCAAGGCCTTCAGCCACCTGCTCGGCGAGTGCGGGGTCGCCGTGTTCGGCAACGCGGAGTGGGCAGGGCGGCTGGCTTCCGGGTTCCCGGCCTCGCTCGAGGGGGCCCCGATCCTGATGCCCACGCAGCACTCGAGCGCGCGCCGCGGCCTCGACGCCTGGTTCGAGCGCGAGGGCCTGCGGCCGCGGGTGGTGGGCGAGTTCGACGACCCGGCACTCCTGAAGACGTTCGGGCACACCGGACTCGGGGTGTTCACCGCGCCGACCGCGATCGCCCGCGAGGTGGAGCAGCAGTTCCAGGTGCGCCGCGTCGGCGAGTTGTCCGGGCTGCGCGAGCGCTACTACGCGATCACCGTCGAGCGGCGCCTGCGCCACCCCGCGGTCGTGCGCTTGTCGCAGGCCGCGCGCGAGGAGGTCTTCGCGCCGTGAGCGGCGACCCGCTGCTCGCCCAGCTCCTGCCCCGGCGCAACCTGTGGTTCTGGTTGTGCGGGCTGCCACTGCCGTTCGTGCCGTTCGCGGTGTTCCAGCCGGTCGGTGGGGGAGCTTTCCCCTGGCCCGTCGGCCTGGCGGCGCTGGCAGCGGGCACCGCGCTGTGGGCGACCCAGCGCGCGCCCGCGTCGATGCTGCGCGGTTTTGCCTACGCGTTCTACTCGCTGGTGCTGGCACTCGGTTTCGGGGCCGGCATGCTGAAGGCGGTGGTCAACCGCTGGGGCCTGCCCGCGGGCCCGGGCGACCCGGGGCTCACCGCCGTGTTCGGGGCAGGCGCCGTGATCTGCGGCCTGGCCCTGCTGGCGCTCGGTGCGCTGATCCTGACCGAGCCCTCGTTGCGCGAGTCGCCGATCGTCCGACGACGGCGCTGAACGACGCGAGGCGGCCCCGGGTGCGGCTGGGGAGCGGGGAATGGGCCGCGGCCCCGGGGCCACCTCGAAAGCAAAGGTAGGCATTGGCCCCCGGAGACGCCAATCCTTTGTTTTGCGGTGAAGAATAGCCTGAAGTTATTCAGCGGCGGTTTCGGCCGGGCTGCTAGAATCCGCTCCCGTTCCAAGGAGGAATCATGCGCATCGGCGTGCTGCGCGGCCGCGAGAACTCGTTCCCCGACGCCTTCATCCAGAAGGTCAACTCGATGGGCCGCGGGGTGACGGCCGAGTACGTCCAGCTCGGCGGCACCAAGCTCAACGAGCCGGTGCCGTACCGGGTCGTGCTCGACCGCATGAGCCACGAGGTGCCGTACTACTCCGTCTACCTGAAGATGGCGGCGCTGCAGGGCACCTACTGCATCAACAACACGTTCTGGCGCTCGTGCGACGACAAGTTCTTCGGCTACGCCATCGCCGAGAAGCTGGGCATCGCCGAGCCGAAGACCGTGGTGCTGCCGAACCGCGAGTACGTCGACGACGTGACCGCGGAGAGCCTGCGCAACCTGTGGCCGACCGACTTCGCGATGTACCTCGACTACGTCGGCGCGCCCTGCATCATGAAGCCCGCGTTCGGCGGCGGCTGGAAGGACGTCAACAAGATCCACAACCTCGAGGAGCTGATCCACTTCTACAACGCCTCGGGCAGCAAGACGATGATGCTGCAGGAGTTCATCAAGTGGGACACCTACATCCGGGTGCCCACCATCGGCCGCCGCCACGCCCGCGCGATCCGCTACGACCCCGCGCCGATGGGGCTCGGCGGCTACAACCAGGACTACGACGTGATGGAGAAGGAGCTCGGGGCCTGGGGTCGCGAGATGCGCGACACCGCCGAGGAGCTCTCGCTCAAGCTCAACATCGCGCTCGGCTACGACATGAACGCGATCGAGCTGGCGGTCAAGGACGGCAAGTACTACGGCATCGACCTGACCAACTACACGCCGGACATGGACTACCGCTCGCTCAAGGACGCCCACTTCCCGTGGGTGGTCGAGAAGATGGCGGAGTTCGCCGTGGAGAAGGCGCTGTCGGGCGAGCCGACGCCGCAGCCGCCGCACTTCCGCGAGCTGATGCTGCGCTAGCCGCGAAGGATCCCGGCGCCGACGATTCGCCGGCGCCGGGACGGGCCGCTACGGCAGCTTCGGGAAGGTGCCCTTCGCGTGGTACCAGCCGTGGAACTGCACGTCCATGTGGCCGCCCGCCACGTAGGCGTCCTCGGCGACCAGCGCCTTCGCCTCGTCGAGCGTGACCTCGGGCGCGAACACCAGGATCCCGCGCCACGCGCCGCGCTCGACGAACGGGCCCGCGGTCAGCAGCTTGCCCGACTTCATCAGGGCGACGATCCGCTCCATGTGGGCGGCCTGCAGCTTCGCGGCCTCTGCGGGCGGCGCCGGCACCGAGCCCGTGACCAGGAGGCCGAGCGGGTGCACGGCCATCTCGAACTTCTTGCCCTCGGCCTGGTCCTTCCAGTACTGGTCGCCGACGCCGACGGGGCCCCACCACTCGGCCAGCTCGAGCTTCAGCCGTCCGGCGGCGATCGCCGGGTCCTGCGCGGCCTCGGCCTGCGCGTCGGCGAGCGGCGTCGCGAACACGAACACGCCGCGCACCGCGCTGTTCGGGTCGGCCATCGGGCCCGCGGCGACGAGCTTCTTCGCCTCGGCCATGCGGCCGATGTTGGCCATGTGACCCTTCTGCAGCTCCTCGGTCCGAGGCGTGCGTTCCGGAGTCCACTTGTCGCCGCGGCTGAGCAACCCGAAGGCGTAGCGCCGCATCGTCTGCCCGGTGGGGGCGACGAAGGTCTCGGGGGCCGCGGCGGGCGACGCCGCCGGCGCGGGGGCCTGGCCGAACGCGGGCAGGGTCAGCAGGCTCAGCACGGCGACGCGCAGCTTCATCTCAGTTCCCTCCGGCGGTGGAGCCGCTGCCCCGCGGCGCCGTGATCGCCCGCAGCCACTCGCGGGCGATCACCTCGTAGCCCGCCTCGTTCGGGTGCAGGAAGTCGTCGAACAGCGCGGGCAGGCTCGGCTGCGCCAGCATCGCGGCGTGGATGTCGGCCAGGATCGCCCCCTCCTGCCGCACCATCGGCCGGATCAGGTCGTTCATCCGGTTGACCCAGGCGTTGCGGTTCTCGGGCTCACGGTCGAGCACGGTCGGGTTGACGGGCGGGATGGTCCCGACGACGGCCACCGAGCCGTAGGCCTTGACCGCACCGATCATGAAGCGCAGCGAGTCGATCGTGTAGCACGGGAAGGCGTCGCGGCAGGAGCTCGAGTTCCAGTCGTTGGTGCCGTAGAGGATCAGCACGTAGGCCGGGCGCACCCGGTTGATGGCGTCGCCGATCCGCTCGGCCCCGCGATCGGAGCGGGTGCCCCCGATGCCCTCGTTGACGACGCTGGCGCGCCCCCAGTAGCCGCGCAGCAGGTCCTGGATCCAGGGCATGTAGCCGTCGCCGGTGCGCGAGCCGGTGCCGAGCGTGATCGAGTCGCCGAAGCCCATGTAGACGTTCGGGCGGCCGCCGCCCAGCGGCAGCCTGGCCGGGATCAGCAGGTCGCCGTTGACGGGCAGGTTCACGCTGCGCGCCGTCACCTGCCAGCCGATCGGCAGGCTCGACTCGACGATCGTGGCCTGCTGCGCGCCTTCGGGCGCGTCGAAGCTGAAGCGGCCGGCCGCGTCGGTGGTCGTCGTGCGACCGCCGATCGAGACGGTCAGGTTCGGCATCCGCACGGCCTCGATGCCGTCGAGCTGGCCGCCGCCGTCTTCGTCGTAGAAGACGGCGCCCTGCACGTTCACGGTGCGGACGTTCGGCGTCGGGGTGGGGGTCGGCGTGGTCGGCGAGGTCGGGCTCGAGGCTCCGCCCCCGCCGCCGCAGGCGGAGAGCAACGCGGCGGCCAGCAGGGCGGCCGCGGCACGGGAAGAATGCATAGCAGCCGGACACGCTACCACGAGCCGGGCGCTCCCGCGATCAGCCCCTCGCCACCGGCTTCGGCCGGTGTTCGGCGACGGTGTGCGTGCGTTCGATCTGGCGGTACACCCGCGGGTAGTGCTGCTGCAGGTAGGCGAGGAACTCCTCGGGGGCGCGGAAGGTGTGGCTCGTCCCCTCCTGCGAGTTCACCTCGCAGGTGTTCTCGTCGAACGTGCGGCAGATGTGGGGACGCACGCCGTAGATCGCGCACAGGTTGTCGGGCTGCAGGTTGCGGCAGCGGCTCTCGAACTGCACGCACCACTCGCCGTCGCCGTCGACGTAGACGGACGTCTTGTCGTGGTAGAGGAACCAGAGGATCTCGGTCGCGTGCTTGGGCCGGGTCGGGGCGTTGATGCCGACCGCGACGTAGGTGCAGCAGCGGGCGCAGTCGAGGCAGTGGACCATCGGCTTGGGCGGCTCGGCCATCGGCAGGGACACGGGCATCGGCGGGACTATTCCTCCTTGCGGCGGCGGTGGATGTTGTACACGGCGCGGCCTTCGGCCACCCGGCGCGCGCCCTGGCGGACGACGACCCGCACGTGGCACACGCGGTTGCCCTTGCGCAGCAGCTCGGCCTCGGCGACGAGCGGCGCGTCGAAGCGGCCCGGCTCGAGGTAGTCGACCAGCAGGTCGACGGTCGACACCGTCTCGCCGGGCGGCAGCGCCGTCCACGCGGCCGCGCCGCCCGCGGTGTCGACCAGCGCCGAGATCACGCCCCCGTGCAGCGCCGGGCGCACCGGGTCGCCGGTGTGCTCGGCGCGCGGGTCGATCGCCATCGTCACCCGGCCCGGCTCGGCGTGCACGCCGCGGATGCCGAGCCAGCGGTTGAACGGCGAGTGCTCCTCCATCATCCGCACGACGTCGGCGGCCGTCTCCGGTGAAGCGGCAGCGGCACTCCCGCCGTTCTCCGGGCCGGCGGCAGCCGCGCGTGGGGCATGGGGCTTCGATCTCATCGGCATCTCCGGCGCCGACAGCCTAGCAGGCCCGTGCGACGGGGAATATCATGCGCCGCACCGCGCGCCGCGCGGCGGTGGGAGGACCCCGAGATGGCCACCGCGACGAACCCGCTCGCCCACGAGCACGACGGCCTGCCCGAGTTCACGCTGCGGGCGATCCTCGCCGGCATCACGTTCGGCGTGATCTTCGGCGCCGCCAACGCCTACCTCGGCCTGCGCGTCGGGCTCACGGTGTCGACCTCGATCCCGATCGCGGTGCTCACCGTGGCCCTGTTCCGCGCGCTGTCGGCGAAAGGCGGCGTGATCCTCGAGGCCAACCTCTCGCAGACGATCGGCTCGGCCAGCTCGTCGCTGGCGGCCGGTACCATCTTCACGATCCCCGCGCTGTTCCTGTGGGGCCTGGTGCCGCCGCTGCACCAGGTCGCGATCCTGGCCTGGCTCGGCGGCATCCTCGGCATCTGCGCGATGGTGCCGCTGCGGCGGCTGCTGATCGTGCGCAGCGCCGCCGAGCTGCCCTACCCGGAGGGCACCGCCTGCGCCGAGGTGCTCAAGGCCACCACGGAGAGCGCGCCCGGCGGCCGCTTCATCTTCGAGGGGCTGGCGCTCGGGGCGGCGGTCAAGCTGCTGATCGGCGGTTTCTCGCTCGTCTCCTCGGAGCTGGGCGTGCACGTCGGCTTCCTGCCCAGGGCGGAGCTGACGCTGGAGATCGCGCCGGCACTGCTGGCGGTCGGCTACATCCTCGGCTACACGCAGTCGGCGGTGATGGTGGCCGGCTCGCTGATCTCGGCGATGGTGCTGATCCCGCTGATCGCGCTGGTCGGCGACCAGCTCACCGCGCCGCTGTTCCCGGAAGCGACGAAGACGATCCACGAGATGAGCACCGGCCAGATCTGGTCGCGCTACGTGCGCTACATCGGCGCGGGCGCGGTGGCCGCGGCCGGCATCGTCACCGTGATCCGGTCGTTGCCGACGATGTACCGCTCGCTCGCGGCGGTGCTCGGCGGCCTGCGCGGCGACGCCGAAGCGGCGGGCGACGGCAGCCGCACCGACCGCGACGTGCCCGGCTGGGTGGTGGTTGCCGGGCCGGCGGTCGTGATCGCGACGCTGGCGCTGGTGCCGGGGCTGTTCGCGGGCGACATGAACTTCTTCCAGCGCCTGGTCGCGGCCACCGGCGTCGCGATCTTCGGCGTCGCCTTCGTCGTGGTCAGCTCGCGCATCGTCGGCCTGATCGGCGTGTCGTCGAACCCGACCTCGGGCATGACGCTGGTGACGCTGCTCGGCACCGCCCTCATCTTCGTCGCGCTCGGCTGGCAGGACGACTCGGCGCGGGCGGCGATCCTCACCGTCGGCACCGTGGTCTGCATCGCGGCCTCCAAGGCCGGCGACATCTCGCAGGACCTGAAGACCGGCCAGCTCGTCGGCGCGACGCCCGCCCGGCAGCAGGTGGGCCAGTTGATCGGCGCCGCCTTCGCGTGCTGGGCGGTGGCGGCGACAGTGCTGCTGCTCGGCAAGGCGTTCGGCTTCGGCAGCGCGGAGCTCCCGGCGCCGCAGGCGACGCTGATGAAGACCGTGATCGAGGGCGTGCTCTCCGGCGCGCTGCCGTGGGGCCTCGTCGGCGTGGGCGGCGCGTTCTCCCTGTGCGGCCTGCTCGGCGGCCTGCCCGGGCTGCCGTTCGCGGTCGGACTCTACCTGCCGCTCGCCAGCCTGACGCCGATCTACGTCGGCGGCTGCGTGCGGCGGCTGGTCGACGCCCGCCGGGGCGGACCGGCGAAGGACGGCGACCCCGGCGTGCTGATGGCCTCGGGCCTGATCGCGGGCGAGGGGCTCGCCGGCGTGGCCATCGCGTTCCTCGTCGCCGCGAAGTCGCAGTTCGCGGGGCTCGAGGCGTGGCTCGCCAGCGTGCGCTTCGCCGAGCGCGACTTCGCCCACCTGGCGGGCACGGCCGGCACGGCCGCGGGGCTCGTCGTCGTCGCCGCGGTCTGCGCGCTGCTGTACCGTGCCGGCCGCAGCGGCGCGGCGGCCCAGCGCCAGCCCTAGCCGGCTTTTTGAGACAATACGCCCTCGTCCAACCGGGAGTCGGAGAAGAAATGTCGAAAGTGCGCGCGCGGATCACTGCCCTGGGTCGCTACGTTCCGCCACGGGTCGTGACCAACGCCGATCTCGAGAAGCTCGTCGACACCAACGACGAGTGGATCCGCACCCGCACCGGCATCCGCCAGCGCCACTACGTCGAACCGGGCACGCCGACCAGCGAGATCGCGCTCCACGCCTGCCGCGACGCGCTCCACAAGCGCGGCATCGGCGCCGACGAGCTGGACCTGATCATCGTCGCGACGGTCACCCCGGACATGCTGTTCCCGGCCACGGCCTGCCTGCTCCAGGACAAGCTGGGCGCGAAGAAGGCCTGGGGCTTCGACGTGTCGGCGGCCTGCTCCGGATTCCTCTACGCGCTGACGATGGGCGCGCAGTTCGTGGAGACGGGCGCGCACAGGAAGGTGCTGGTGGTCGGCGCCGACGTGATGACCTCGATCCTCGACTTCCAGGACCGCGCGACCTGCGTGCTGTTCGGCGACGGGGCGGGCGCGGTGCTGCTCGAGCCCGGCGACGACGGCACCGGCATCCTCGACTTCAGCCACGAGGTCGACGGCTCGGGCGAGCCCTACCTGCACATGGTCGCCGGCGGCTCGCGGCGGCCGACCACCCGCGAGACCGTCGACCAGCGGCTGCACTTCGTCCGTCAGGAGGGCGGTCACGTCTTCAAGTTCGCCGTGCGCAAGATGGCGGAGATCAGCCTCAGGGTGCTCGAGCGCAACGGGCTCTCCGGCGCCGACGTCGACCTGTTCGTCGCCCACCAGGCCAACATCCGCATCATCGACGCCGCCCAGCAGCGGCTCGGCCTGCCCGACGACAAGGTGATCAAGAACATCGACCGCTACGGCAACACCACCGCGGGCACCATCCCCCTGGCGCTCGGCACGGCGCTCGACGAAGGCCGGCTGAAGGCGGGCGACACGCTGGTGCTGGCCAGCGTCGGCGCCGGCTTTACGGTCGGCGGCGCCCTCGTCAAGTGGAGCGGCGTGAACTGGTAGGCCGCCCCTGGGGGTGCGGGGGCGGAGGAGCGTCCGTTGGCGACGTAGCCCCCGCGGGTCTGCGCCGGGATTCACTCCCGGCGCAGCCACCCGATCAGACGAAGTCGTGTTCGCTCTCGCGGACCGAGAGCACCGGACAAGGGGCCTTCCTCACCACCCGCTCGGTGGTGGAGCCGAAGATGGCCTGGTCGAGCATGCCCTTGCCGTGGGTGCCGAGCACGATCATGTCGGCCTTCTCCTCGGCGGCCAGGCGCAGGATCTCCGCGGACGGCTTGCCCTGGGTCAGCACCACCCGCACCCGGATGCCCTGGCCCTCGACGTCCTTCGCCAGCGAGTCGAGCTCGGCCCGGGCGTAGCTCGTCAGCTCCTGCACCACCTCGGCCATCGGCACCGGGAACAGGTCGTTCGCGTAACCCACCGCCACGTTCTCGACCACGTGGACGAGCAGCAGCTCGGCCTCGTACTCCTGGGCGAACGAGCACGCGTAGCGCAGGGCCAGCCGGGCCGAGTCCGAGAAGTCGGTCGGGACCAGCAGTCGCTTCAGGCGGATCATGGCGGCCCTCCCTGGATGGTTCCGATCCCATTCTGGTGCTGCCCGCGTGCGGCGTAAAGCCCGGATTGACCCTCGCCGGAGGCGGGGGCCATACTGCCCGCCAGAGATGGGATTCCTCGCGGCCTTCCTGCGCTTCGTGCTGGTGCTGCTGGTGGTGCGCTTCGTCGGCCGCCTGATCGCCCAGGCCCTGCGCCGCAACACGCCGCCGGCCGCGAAGCCGGCCGCGCCGCCGCCGCCGGCCGTGGCCGAGCCGCTGGTCCGCGACCGCGTGTGCAACACCTTCGTGCCGCGGAGCCGGGCGCTGCGCGCCGTCGTCGGCGGCCAGGAGGAGTGGTTCTGCTCGCCCGCCTGCCGCGACAAGGCCGGCGCCCGCGCCTCCTGACGCCGCGGCCGTGGAGCCCCGCGCCGCCCTCGTCGAGTACGGCCGCCGCCTCTACGAGCGCGGCCTGATCGGCGGCAGCGAGGGCAACCTCTCGCTGCGCCTCGCGCCGGACCGGCTGCTGGTCACCCCGGCCGGCGTCAGCAAGGGCTTCCTCGGAGCCGACATGCTGGTCGAGACCGACCTGTTCGGGCGCGCGCTGCGCGAGGGACCGTGGCGGGTGTCGTCCGAGGTGCGGATGCACGCCGTCGTCTACGCGCGGCGGCCCGACGTCGGCGCGATCGTCCACGCCCACCCGCCGGTGGCGACGGCGTTCGCGGCGGCGCGGCTGCCGCTCGAGGTCGCCGTGCTGCCCGAGGCGGTGGTCGCGCTGGGGCCGATCCCGATCGTGCCCTACGCGACGCCGGGCACGGAGGAACTGGCCGCCCGCGTCGGCGACGCCGCCCAGGACGCGCAGACGCTGCTGCTCGAGAACCACGGCGCGCTGGCCCTGGGCGACAGCCTGGAGCGGGCCTGGCAGCGGATGGAGATCCTCGAGCAGTTCGCGAAGGTGACGCTCCACGCGCGCGCCCTGGGCGGAGCCCGCCGGCTGAGCGACGACGAAGTCGAGCGCCTCGCGGAGCTGCGCGCGAAGGGCGCCTACGGCCCGCCGCCCGCGCCCCGCGGCTCGTAGGTGGGGCGGGCTTGACTCCGGGGCGGCGGCGCGTCAGATTCAGCCCTTCAGGCGAGAGGGACGACATGGGCGAAGCGCTCGGATTGATCGAGACCCGCGGGCTGGTGGCGATGATCGAAGCCAGCGACGCGATGGTGAAGGCGGCCAAGGTCCAGTTGATCGGCTACGAGAAGATCGGCTCCGGCTACGTGACCGCGATCGTGCGCGGCGACGTGGCCGCCGTGAAGGCCGCCACCGACGCCGGCGCTGCCGCCGCCCGCCGGGTGGGCGAGCTGGTTTCGGTCCACGTGATCCCGCGGCCGCACGGCAACCTCGAGGACGTGCTGCCGATCGGCAAGGCCGCCTCGAAGTAGCACTCCCTTGATCCTGGGCCGCGTGGTCGGGACGGTGGTCTCGACGCGCAAGGACGAGAAGCTGTCCGGCGCCAAGCTGCTCGTGGTGCGCGCGACCGATCCGCGCGGCAAGGACGAGGCCGGCTACGTGATCGCCGTCGACACCGTGCACGCGGGAGTCGGCGACCGCGTGCTGGTCGTCTCCGGCTCCTCGGCGCGGATGGCCAGCGGTCTCAAGGACACCCCGGTCGACGCGGCGATCTGCGGCGTCGTCGACGCCGTCGACCTCGTCGACTGACAGCGATGCTGCTCGCGCGCGTGATCGGCAACGTCGTCGCCACCCGCAAGGACGAGGCGCTCGTCGGCAGCAAGCTGCTGCTGGTGCAGCCGATCGACGCGAAGCGCGCGCCGGTCGGCAGGCCGCTCGTCGCGATCGACGGCGTGGGCGCCGGCGCGGGCGAGCACGTCATCTACCTGAAGGGGCGCGAGGCGGCCCACCCGTTCCTGCCGAAGGACGTGCCGACCGACGCGGCCATCGTCGGCATCGTCGACGAGTGGCACGCGGAGTAGCCTGATGCTGCTCGCGCGGGTCGTCGGCGCCGCCGTCGCGACCCAGAAGAACGAGAAGCTCCACGGCACCAAGCTGCTGCTGGTGCAGCCGCTCGACCTCGAGGGCCGCGACCGCGGCGGCACCGTGATGGCGATCGACGGCGTCGACGCCGGCGTCGGCGACCGCGTGTTGCTGGTGCAGGATGGCAAGGCGGCGATGCAGACGCTGGGCAAGGGGCTCGCCGGCGTGGACGCCGCGGTGATCGGCGTCGTCGACGCGGTGGACCTGCCGGGAGGTGGCGCGTGACGCTCTCCGACGAACGGCTGCGGCAACTGGCCGCCGAGACGCTGGAGCTGGCGCGTTCCGGCCGCGAGGACGGCGGCTCCGTCGGCGCCTCCTCCGAGGACCGCATCGCCGCGCTCGAGGCGCGCGTGCGCAGGCTGGAGGCCGCGCTGGGCGCGGCGGTTCCGGTCGCCGCTCCGGTCGTCGCCGCGCCCGTCGCCCGCATCGCCCTGCCGATGGTCCACGCCCACCCCCACGTCCACGGCGCCGCGGGCCACCAGTACGGCCTGCCGCCCGCGATGGGCGAGCGCTGCGTGCTGGAGCCGGGCAGCCCCTGCGTCGGCCACGGCACCTGCAAGAGCCACGGGTACTAGCCCGCTCCCGACAGCCCCGCCGCCGGACCGGACCTGCGGGCGCGCCGCCGCGTGAGATGCTGGAGCGTTCCGGTGAGCCGCACCATCCTCCACGTCGACATGGACGCGTTCTACGCGGCGGTCGAGCAGCGCGACCGCCCGGAGCTGCGCGGCAAGCCGGTGATCGTCGGTTCCGACCCGAGGGGCGGCGCCGGCCGCGGCGTCGTCTCCACCTGCTCCTACGAGGCCCGCCGCTTCGGCGTGCGCTCCGCGCAGCCGATCCGCGAGGCGTGGCGCCTGTGCCCCCAGGGCATCTACGTGCAGCCCGACATGAAGCGCTACTCCGTCGTGTCGGACCAGGTGATGGAGATCCTCGGCACCTTCACCGACCTGGTCGAACCGGTCTCGATCGACGAGGCGTTCCTCGACGTCAGCGGCGCGTTGCGCCCCTTCGCGGGCAGCGCCGAGGCCCTGGCGACCGCGCTCAAGCAGCGCATCCACGAGCGGCTGCAGCTCACCGCCTCGGTCGGCGTCGCGAGCTGCAAGCTCCTCGCGAAGGTCGCGTCCGACATGCGCAAGCCGGACGGCCTGGTGATCGTGCCTCCGGGCGGCGAGGCCGCGTTCCTCTCGCCGCTGCCGGTGCGCCGGCTGTGGGGCGTGGGACCGAAGATGGAGGAGCGGCTGATCCCGCTCGGCATCCACACCATCGGCGACCTCGCCCGCGCCGACACCGGGCGCCTCGAGCGCAAGCTCGGCAGCCACGGCTTCGACCTGCAGAAGCTGGCCCGCGGCGAAGACGACCGCCCCGTGATCGCCGACCGCGGCGAAGCGAAGAGCCTGGGCGCCGAGCACACCTTCGGCGAAGACGTGGCCGACCTCGACACGCTGCGCCGCACGCTGCTCGAGCTCTCCGACCACGTCGCGCGCCGCCTGCGCCGCCACGGCCTGCAGGGCCGCACCGTGACCCTCAAGTACCGCGACGAGGAGTTCGAGACGCTGACCCGCGCCGAGACGGCCGCGCAGCCGACCGACTCGGGCGACGCGATCTTCGCGGTCGCCTGGCGGCTGTTCCAGAAGGTGCACGGCCGCAGGAGGGTGCGGCTGCTCGGCGTCACGCTCTCGCACTTCGGCGGCGTCGCCCAGCTCGGGCTCTTCGCGCCGGCGGCGGCCGAAGCGACGCCGGCCGAGCGGGTGCGCGACGCCCTCGTCGACCGCTTCGGCCGCGACGCGGTGACCCGCGCGAGCCTGCTCGAGAGCCCGCGCCGGCGGCGGGTGGGCTGGGACGACGGCCCGACGAAGAAGGACTGAAGCTACTTCAGCTTCAGTTGCAGGTTCAGGCGCAGGTTCAGGCGGAGCGTGCGGGTGCCGGGCTCGAGGACGATCTCGATCGGCACCGTCACGTCGGCCTGGCCGTCCTGCACCTCGACGCTGACCGCCACCTCGCCCACCGGCGCCGTGGCCGGCTCGGACCGTGGCGACTCCACGGGGGTCGGCTCGGGGACGAGGGGCTCGGGTGGCGCGGGAGCCGGCGGCGGCTCCTCGACGCCGAGCGCGTCCAGAGACAGCTCGGCGGGCTCCGGCTCGCGGGCGGGCTCCGGCGGCGGGATGGGCGGCGCCGCGGGCGGCGCGAGCTCTTCGACGCCGAGGGAGTCGAGCGACAGCTCCGCGGGCTCCGGTGCCGGAGCGGGCTCGAGCGGAAGTTCCATCGCGGGGCCGGCGTCGAACCCCAGCTCCGGCGCGGGCTCCGGCGCGGGTTCGGGCTCGGGCACGAACGGGAGCTCGTCGGCCACCGGGATCGGGGCCGGCTCGGGCTCCGGGGCCATCGGCTCGAGCGAGAGCTCCGGCTCGGGCGTGTAGGCCAGCTCGTCCATCGGCATCGACGGTGCCGTCACGTCGCCGAGCTCGGCGACGTTGCCCAGCGGCACGGCCGGCTCCGTCGAGTCCAGCGAACTCAGCAGGTCGTCGACCTGCGGCGAACTCGAGGGCGGAACCGGCGTAGGCGGTGGCGGCGGAGGGGGCGGCGGAGGGGGAGGAGGCGGCGGAGGCGGAGCGGCCGGGCGCGGCGCCGGTGTCGGTGCGGCGGGCGCCGCCGGCTTCGGCGCCGCAGGCGCGGCGGCCGCCGGGGGGCGGGCCGCCGGGCGGGACAGCGACGGCGCGGCTTCGCCGCCGCCGTACTTGCCGGCCAGCGTGCGGAACACCAGGCCCGTTGCGCCCTTCAGCGTCTCCTCGACGCCGACCCCGGACTTGGCCGAGGCCTCGAACCACAGGTACTTGCCCTGCGGGTTGAGCTTCGCCTCGAGCTCCGGGATCGGCAGCGCGTTGGGCAGGTCGCGCTTGTTGTACTGCAGCACGATCGGGATCTCGTCCGGGTCGATCTCGTTGACCTCGAGGTTCTCGCGCAGGTTGGCGAAGGCGTCGAGGTTGGCGTCCAGCATCGGCTCCTGGCTGTCGACCACGAACACCACGCAGTCGGCGCCCTTCAGCACCATGCGCCTCGTGGCGTTGTAGAAGACCTGGCCAGGGACCGTGTAGAGCTGGATGCGGGTCTTCATGCCGCGGATCGTGCCCAGCTCGATCGGCAGGAAGTCGAAGAACAGGGTGCGGTCGGCCTCGGTGGCCAGCGACAGCATCTTCCCCTTGTTCTTGATGGGGAGCTGCTCGTGGACCCACTGCAGGTTGGTCGTCTTGCCGCACAGGCCAGGCCCGTAGTACACGACCTTGGCCGTCAGCTCCTTGGTCGAGTAGTTGAAGAGGACCATGGCCGCGGGCATTCTAGGCACGCCCGCGAAGGGCAAGCAAACCCCCGATAGAGAGGCCCGCCCATGCTCGCCTTCCCGCTGCTGTTCCTGCTCGCCCAGGCCCCTGCGCCGCCCGTCGCGACGCCCGAGCCGACACCGCGTCCGACCCCGAACGGACCCGTCGTCGTGCTCGAGACCTCGATGGGCAACGTCAAGATCGGCCTGCACCAGGACAAGACGCCGCGCACCGTGAAGAACTTCCTGAACTACGTGCGCATGGGCCACTTCGACGGCACCGTGTTCCACCGGGTGATCCCCGGCTTCATGGTCCAGGGCGGCGGCTTCCTGCCCGACATGACCGAGCGCAAGGAGACGCTGATGCCGCCGGTCGTCAACGAGGCGCGGCTGGGTGCTTCGGCCGGCCTGCGCAACTCGCGCGGGACCGTGGCGATGGCGCGCACGAACGACCCCAACTCGGCGCAGTCGCAGTTCTTCGTCAACGTGAAGGACAACCACCGGCTCGACTTCGGCATCGGCGGTGCCGGTTACGCGGTGTTCGGCGAGGTGCTCGAGGGCATGGACGTCGTCGACCGCATCGTCGCGGTGCCGACCGGAACCAAGGGCATGCACCAGAACGTGCCGACGAAGCCGGTGCTGATCAACCGCGCCCGCGAGCTGCCGGCGCCGAAGCCCGCCGCCAAGCCCTGACCCCCGCCCCGCGTCCCCTCGACGGCGTCCGCGTCCTCGAGCTGGGGCAACTCGTGTCGGGCCCGTTCGCCGGCGCGCTGCTCGCCTGGTTCGGCGCCCGCGTGATCAAGGTCGAGCCGCCCGGGGGCGACCCCGTGCGCGACTGGCGGGTCGTCGAGGACGGCTCGTCGCTGTGGTGGCGCTCGCTCGGCCGCAACAAGGAGTGCGTCACCCTCGACCTGCGCCGCGAAGAAGGCCGCGCGCTGGCCTTCGAGCTGGCCTGCCGCGTCGACGTCGTGATCGAGAACTTCCGGCCCGGCACCCTCGAGCGCTGGGGGCTCGGCCCCGAGCGGCTGCGCGAGCGCAACCCGGGCCTCGTGATGTGCCGAATCTCCGGCTTCGGCCAGGACGGGCCCTACGCGCCGCGGCCCGGCTTCGCCTCGATCTGCGAGGCGATCGGCGGCCTGCGCTACGTCGACGGCTTTCCCGACCGCGCGCCGACGCGGGCCAACCTCTCGCTCGGCGACAGCCTGGCCGGCCTCCACGCGGCGCTCGGCGTCGTGCTGTCCCTGTATCACCGCGACCGGCCCGGCGGGTCGGGGGAAGGGCAGTCGGTCGACACAGCCATCTACGAGGCCGTCTTCAACATGATGGAAGCGGTGCTGCCGGAGTACGACCGCGCGGGCGTCGTGCGCGAGCGCACCGGCGGCCGCCTCAACGGTGTCGTTCCGAGCAACGCGTACGCCTGCGCCGACGGCGAACACGTCGTGATCGGCGGCAACGGCGACTCGATCTTCCGGCGCCTGATGCGGGCCGCGGGCCGCGCGGACCTCGCCGCCGACCCGCGGCTCGCGACCAACGCGGGCCGCGTCGTCCACGAGCCCGAGATCGACGCGGCGCTTTCGGCGTGGACCGCGACGCTGCCCGCGCGGGAGGTCGCCGCCCGGCTCGAGGCCGCGGACGTGCCGGTGGGGCGCCCCTACAGCGCGAAGGACATCGCGGAGGATCCGCACTACGCGGCGCGCGGCATGTTCGAGAGCGTCGAGGTCGGCGGCCGGCCGTTGAGGCTGCCGGCGATGGCGCCGAAGCTCGGCGCGACGCCGGGCCGCACCGAGTGGGCGGGGGCGGAGCGCGGCGAGCACACTCGCACCGTGTTGCGCGAGGAGCTGGGGCTGGGCGACGGCGAGCTCGACCGGCTCGCCGCCGCCGGGGTGATCTGACTACAGGCCCGCGAACGCCTTGACGAGCTCGTCGGCCTTCGCCGCGTCGACGGCGAGCAGCGCGTCGTCGCCCGGCCGCCGCGCGTGCCAGGCGCCGCCCGCCTGGCCCAGCTCGAGCCACACGGGCTCGCCCTTCTCCATCGCGAGCTGCAGCCGGAACGCGGGCTTGTCGAGGCCGTAGGCCGACAGCGCCTTCGGGGCGTCGACGAACGCGCTCGCCTCCGTGCCGCCCAGCTTGAAGAGCGCATCGTCGACGAGCTTCGTCTCGACGTCCTTCGCGTCGGGCGCCGTGCGCTTCCACTTCTGCTCGTCGAAGCCGTCCGCGCCCTTGGCCGTGCTGCGCGCGAGCTTCCTGACCTTGTCCCCCTCGCGGATCTCGATCCCCGTCACCTGGTAGGTCGCGATCTCCAGCAGCCGCTTCGCGCGCCAGTGGTCGAGGCCCTTCTCCAGGTCCTCGACGACCGCGCCCGGGATCACCGCGACCAGCGACGCTCCGCCCACGCGGGCGTGGAACTTCTTGTCGGCGGGCGAGGTGCCGATCTCGAGCGTCTTCGTCGAGCCGTCGGCCAGCTTCAGCGCGACCGTGCGCGCCGGCTTGTGCAGGCCCCACGGCTTCAGGTCGCGGGCGTCTTCGGCCGCCACCTCGTCGAAGCGCAGGCTCTCCAGCAGCCCCACGAAGCCGTCGACGGAGTAGCGGCCGGCGCGGGTGCGCACCGGGGCCGTGATCGTCCACTCGTCCGCCTCGCGCGCCAGCGCGTAGCGGCCCTCGGGCCCGCTCACCTCCAGCCCGCGCACCGCGTCGCGCTGGACCTTCAGCAGGTTGCGGTCGCGCAGGTCGAAGGCCTTCTTCTCGAACGCCTGGGCCATGTAACCGGGGATCGTGAACACCCGGCGCCGCGCCGAGAGCTGCGCGAACACCTCGCCCGACGCCGGCACCTTGTCGCCGATCAGCAGCACCCGCGGCGCCGCCTCGCCGGCGACGCGGACCTCGACCCGCGTGGCCGCCGGCTCGAGGCCGAACTCCGCGAGGTCCGTCGGGCTCTCGGCGGCGACCTGCTGCGCCTCCATGTTCTCGAGGCCGCCGAGCAGCGTCTCGACCTGCGAGGCGTCGGCAGCGGCGTCGAGCGGGGCCAGCAGCCGCCAGGCGTTCTCGCGCTTGCCGAGCCGCACGGCTTCGCCGCCGCGCGGCTCGATCCGCAGCTCCTCGATCCGCTGCCGGACGAGGCCGTCGAAGACCTTCTCCTTCGGTCCCGCCTCTTCGCCGTCGAGCGGCTTGACCGGCTTGCCGCGCTCGACGAACCAGGCGTAGCCACCGAGCCCGCCGAGCACGGCGAGCACGACCGCGGTGCGGACGAACGTGCCCTTCATCGCGCTACCGCCGCTGCCACCAGTTCATGACGCCGAGCACGACCCACAGGCCCGGCAGCACGAACAGCGCGAGCCACGACACGCGGCGCTGCTGGTCGGGGCTCAGGAACAGCTTGTGGTCCTCCGGCTCCTTCGGCCGGATCGAGATCAGCTCGCTGTCGCGGGCCAGCCACGCCACCGTGTTCAGGAAGAAGTCGGCGTTGCCCGAGATCTGGAGGAACTGGTTGGTCGCGAAGTCGGAGTCGCCGAAGGCCACCACGCGGCCCTCGGGCGCCTGCGCCTCTTCGCCTTCCGGGGTCGGCGTCGGCGCGGCCCCCGGAGGCGGCGCGGGAGCGGGCGCCTTGACCGTCGCCACCGCGCCCAGCGAGATCGGTCCCTTCTTCTCCTCCGGCTGCGGCATCGGCTCCTGCAGGTTCTTGAGGTCCGTCTCCGCCCACGAGCGGGCCGAGGTCTGCACCAGGTTCTGGGCGAACACGCCGGGCTTGCTGGCGCTGCCCGCGCTCACGCTGCGCGCGGTGGCGAACACCGTGGCGACGCGGAAGTCGCGGGTGATCTCGTGGTAGGGGTAGGAATCCGCGACCGGCGCGGCGGGCCCGAGCCCGAACACCTGGCCCACGCCGGAGACGTCGAGCACGAGGTCGCGGCCAGCCTCCAGGTTCCACTCGGCGAGCAGCGCGACCAGCGCCGGCGCCGCGCCGCGCAGCTCGGGCTCGACCATCGCCAGCAGCTTGCCGCCGGCCGCGACGTAGCTGCGCAGGGCGTCGATCGCCGGCGGCAGCAGGTCCTTCTCGGGGCCCGCCAGCACGACCACCGTGCACTCGGCGGGGATCTTCGGCTCGCGCAGCAGGGCCAGCTTCTGCGTCTTGTACGACGCCTTCTCGAGCGCGCCCTTGGCGGCCGAGAAGCCGGCCTCGCCCATGTCGTCGATCGAGCGCTGGCCTTCGCCTTCGGCGAAGCACACGGTCTTCTCGCCCTTCCGGGTGACCGCGATCAGCGCGTTGGTGACGTCCTGCTCGGTCACGTTCGTGACCTTCTCGCGCTTGCCGCCGTACTCGACGACCAGCGTCGGCACCGAGGTGATGTCGTAGTCGCGGGTGAGCCCGGGCTTCTGGGTGGGGTCGACGTAGACGACCTTGAGGTTGCGCGCGGCCGCCTCGTACTCGCGCAGGCGGTCGCGGCCCGGGTCGCCGGCGCCGGTGTCGCGGTTGAAGTAGGTGAGCTTCGCCTCGCCCTCGAGGCCGCCGAGCACCTTGAGCGTCTGGTCGGCGAGGCTCCACTGGCGGTTCTTGGTGACGTCCCAGCGCTTGGTGTTGCGGGCCGCCATCCAGTTGACGATGCCGAGGATGGCGAGCACCGCGAGCGCGGTGACGAAGGTGTTGGTGCCGTACTTGACGTTGCGGCGGGAGAACAGCGCGGCGAGGTCGCGCCCGCGCAGCAACGCGTGCAGCACGACCAGGCCGGCGGCGCCGTAGAGGTACCACTCGGGCTGGCCGGGCAGCTCGCGCCCGGAGCGCTGCCACCACTGCGAGCCGATGGCGAGGATCGCGGCGAGGGGAGTGAGCAGGTCGAAGGGCTTCATCGCTTCAGGCCCTCCAGCGCTGCGACTCGACCGACTGCTGGGCCAGGAACAGCCCGAAGCCGGAGAAGCTCAGGTAGAAGACGACGTCCTTGAGGTCGAGCACGCCTTTCGTCATGTCCTCCATGTGGGCCGTCACCGAAAGGTAGGCGATCGCCTGCTGCAGCGGGCCGGCCGCGGGATCGTCCGCCCAGCCCAGCGTCAGCAGCGCGAGGAAGGCGCAGAACGACAGGATGCCGGCCACGATCTGGTTGCGGGTCAGGGTCGAGATGAAGGTGCCGACCGCGATCAGCGAGGCGCCGTAGAGCAGCAGCGCGAGCACCCCCGTCGCCACCGGCTTCCAGTCGGGCGCGGTAGTCGCGTAGACCCACAGCGGCACGAAGTTGACCAGCGAGACGAGGATCATGAAGCCGAACAGGCCGGTCGCGGCGAAGAACTTGCCGAGCACGACCTGCCAGTCGGTCAGCGGGTTGGTGGAGAGCAGCTCGATCGTGCCCTGGCGCTTCTCCTCGGCGAACAGCCGCATCGTCAGCATCGGGATCACGAACAGCGCGACCACGGCCATGTTCTGGAACAGCGGCCGCAGCACCCACTCGTTGAGCGACATCTTGGGGCCCATGCCCATCTCCATGCCGCCCTGGCGGGCCGAGGCCAGCAGGAAGTACTCGAAGGCGACCTGGAAGAAGCGGCCGAACAGGAAGGTCCACACGAACAGCAGCACGTAGGCGATCGGGCTGCCGAAGTAGTGGCGCCACTCCTTCTCGACGATCGCCGAGACGTTGCGAAGCGAGCTCATCGGGCTACGAGGCCTCCGTGGCGGGCGCCTCCGCCGCGGCGGGCGCCTCGGGCGCCGCGCCGTCCGCGGAGTCGGTGGTGGTGATCTGCAGGAAGATCTCCTCGAGGCTCATGCCGAGCCGGGACAGGCCGACCAGGTCGTGGCCGGCGCCGACCACGGCGCGGGCCAGCTCGGGGCGCAGGTCGCGGCCGGCCTCGGCGTCGACCTCGAAGGCGACGACGCCGTCGCCGGCGTCGCCTTTCGGGCGCAGGCCGATCACGCCCGGCACCGTGCGCAGCAGGTCGAACAGCGGCCCGGTCTCGCCGCGCGCCTCGACCCGCAACGCGCCCGATCCGCGCAGGCGCTGGGTCAGGTTCTCCGGCGTGTCCTCGGCGACGACCTTGCCCTTGTTGATGATCACCACCCGGCCGCAGGTCACCTCGACCTCCGGCAGGATGTGGGTGGAGAGGATGATCGTGTGCTCGCCGCCGAGCGACTTGATCAGCTCGCGGGTCTCCAGGATCTGCTTGGGGTCGAGGCCGGCGGTCGGCTCGTCGAGGATCAGCACGTCCGGGTTGGCGAGGATCGCCTGGGCCAGCCCGACCCGCTGGCGATAGCCCTTCGACAGCTTGCCGATGTGCTTGTTGCGCACGTCGACGAGCCGGGTCTTCTCGATCGCCTCGTCGATCTTGCGGCGCCGGTCCTTGCCGGGGATGCCCTTGATCTTCGAGCAGAACGAGAGGAAGTCCGCGACCTCCATGTCGGGGTAGAGCGGCGGGGTCTCGGGGATGTAGCCGATCCGGCGCTTGACCTCGAGCGGCTGCTCGAAGACGTCGAAGCCCGCCACCCGCGCCGTGCCTTCGGTGGCCGGCAGGTAGCAGGTCAGGATTCGCATCGTCGTCGTCTTCCCCGCCCCGTTGGGGCCGAGGAAGCCGAGGATCTCGCCCTTCTGGACGCTGAAGGAGACGCCGTCCACGGCGGTGTGGCGGCCGTAGCGCTTGGTCAGGTTGACGACCTCGATCATCAAGGCTCCCGTCGTGAGGAGTCGCCAGAGGCGAACCCCGGCCTGCTGGTTCCGACCTGGTCCCGCCGGCAGCGCCGGCCGGGCCTGGCGCCGCGGTCCCGCGCCTGCGGGTCCTCGGGGCCGGGCCGCGTCATGCGGTGGCCCCGGTGCGGGAAACCTGAGTATATTGCGGAGCGTTCGCCCGGCCTGTCAACGAGGAGGATCGCCACGCCGCCCAGCGCGACGCGCGCCCGCGAGCTGCGCCAACTGGCCGAAGCCGTGCTGGAGGCGCCCGACCTGTCGGGCCTCTCCGCGCTGCTGACGCGAGACCTGCCCCGCGCCCTGGGGCGGGCGCGGACCTGGCTGCTGCTGTGGGATCGCAAGCTCGAGGCCTTCGAGTCGCTCACGGACGGTGGGACGCAGGCCGGGCCCGGGCAGTCTTCGCCGTCGTCCGAGGCCGGCGGGCGCTGGCTGCTCGCGGAGGGCCACCTGATCGAGGGGCCGCAGGGGCGCGAGGACCAGGTGATGGTCCCGCTGATGGCGCGCGCCGGCGTCGTCGGCATGCTGGTCCTCGGCGAGCCCGCCGCGGGCGGACGCCGGCGGCGTCCGCCGCTCGGCCGCCGCGACGCCGCGCTCGTCTCCGCGCTGGCCGCCCGCGCCGCGCTGGCCCTCGAGAACCATCTCTACCAGCGCGAGGTGGTCGCCTCCGAGCGCATGGCCGCGCTCGGCACCATGGCCGGGATGCTGGCCCACGATTTCCGCGGGCCGATGACCATCATCCGCGGCTACGCCGAGACGCTGACCGACGGCGAGGTGTCGCCCTCCGACCTGCGCGCGCGCGCCGCGCTGATCGTGCAGGCAGTCGACCGCCTGGAGCGGATGACCACCGAGACCCTCGACTTCGCCCGCGGCGGCGGCAAGCTGGCGCGGCGCACGCTGCCGCTGCGGCTGCTGCTCGAGGACTTCGCGGCCGGATTGGCGGACGAGGTGCCGGGGGTCGCGATCCGTTCCGACTTCGCGGTCGGCAGCGAGACGATCGCGGTCGACGTCGACAAGCTGCGGCGGGTGCTGTCGAACATGGCCGCCAACGCCCGCGACGCGATGGGCGGCCAGGGCACGCTCACGCTCGCCGCCCACGTCGCCGTGCGCGACGGAGCGCCGTGGCTGGAGCTGGTCGTGTCGGACTCCGGTCCCGGCGTGCCGCCGGAGATCCGCGAGCGCGTGTTCGAGCCGTTCGTGACCAAGGGCAAGAAGCAGGGAACGGGGCTCGGCCTCGCGGTGTCCAAGCGCTTCGTGGAGGACCACGGGGGCCTGGTCGAGCTGCTGCCGGAGGGACCCGGCGCCCGCTTCCGGATCGCGCTGCCGCTGCACCCGCCGGCGGAAGCGCCGAGGAGCACCTGATGCGCCGCCGCCTGTTGTCCGCCGCCCTGCCGCTGTTCGCCCTGCTCTCCGCCGGCTGCACGTCCGCCGACCCGAAAGCGACGCTCGCCGTCTCGAACGTCGAGACCTACTGGGCGGTCCAGAAGCAGGTGGGCGACCAGCTCTACATCGCGGCGACCATCCGCTTCGAGCTGCGCAACACCGGGCCCGAGCCGCTCGACTACCTGCTCGCCACCGCGACCTTCAAGCGCAAGGGCTTCGAGCAGGTCGACTGGGGCACGGCCTTCGAGCTCGTGACCCCGCCCGGCAAGGCGCTGCAGCCCGGCCAGAGCATCGTCTACCACCTGCAGTCCGACACCCACTACTTCTCGAACGGCACGCCGGAGTCGATGTTCGACCACCCGGACTTCAAGGACGCGTTCGCGACGCTGTTCCTGCGAGTGGGGCCCTCGCCGTGGGTGGAGTTCGCGAAAGCCGACGTGCCGCGGCGCATCGGCAGCCTGGCCGCGGCGGAAACGGCGGCGACGCCGTAGGGGGCTGACGCCGGTTTCGACGGAACGGGCGCGACACGTGCACGTGCACGGTCTCCCGGCGCGATCAGGGTGGGGGAGCGGCCGCGGCCCTACCGCTGGAGTGCCGCCACACTGGAGAAGCTGCTGGTCTTCGAGCTGCACCAGGCCTCGTAGTCGGGGGCGGACTCGTCCACGGGTGCGCCGTGGGTCGCGAAGGCGGCTTGCGAGAAGCTCGTGGTGAGGCCCACCACGCGCATGCCGGCGGCGCGGGCGGCGCGCACGCCCATCGGGGCGTCCTCGAATGCCAGGCAGCGCGCCGGGTCTGCGCCGACGCGCTGCGCGGCGAGCAGGAACACGTCGGGCCACGGCTTGCCGCGGCCCGCCTCGTCGCTGCGGGCGATCGCCCTGAAACGAGGGCGCAAACCCAGTTCCGCGAACGCGTGCTCGACGTTCTCGGGCGGCGCCGAGGTGGCGACGGCCGCAGGGATGCCCGCCGCGTCGAGGGCGTCGAGCAGCGGCACCAGTCCCGGCAGCGGCTGCAGCCGGCCGTGCGAGAGCTCCCGGTACAAGGTCTCCTTCTCGTGGGCGAAGGTGCGGATCTCCTCCTTCGACAACTCGCGGCCGAACAGGATCGGCAGGATCTCGGAGTTGGTCTTGCCGTCGAGCTTCGCGCGGTCCGCTTCCGTCAGGGGTGGCAGGCCGTGGCGGGCGACGAAGACCTGGAACGCGTCCGTGTGGAACGGCATGTTGTCGGTCAGCGTCCCGTCCAGGTCGAACACGAAGGCGGCATAGCTCATCGTCGCGCCGCCCTCCCGCGCAGCCTGCGCAGCATCGTCGCGGCGAGCACGCCCGCGCCGAAGCCGTTGTCGATGTTGACCGCGGCGACGCCCGAGGCGCAGGAGTTGAGCATCGCCAGCAGCGCGGCCAGGCCCTGGAACGAGGCGCCGTAGCCGATGCTGGTCGGCACCGCGATCACCGGGGCGTCGACCAGGCCCGCGACGACCGAAGGCAAGGCACCCTCCATGCCGGCGGCGACGATCACCACGTCGGCCGCGCGAAGCGCTTCGACGCGGCCGAGCAGCCGGTGCAGGCCGGCCACGCCCACGTCGCTGATGCGCTCGACCTTCGCGCCGTAGAGCTCCGCGGTCAGCGCCGCTTCTTCTGCCACCGGGAGGTCGGAAGTGCCGGCGCAGACGACCGCCACGCGGCCGCGCAGCGCGCGCGTGCGGCGCCGGCCCGGCACGCTCACGCAGCGCGCGAGGGCGTGCTCCTGCGCCTTCGGGAAGCGGGCGAGCAGCGCGGCGCGGGCCTCGTCGCCGGCGCGGGTGACGAGCGCCGCCTGGCCGCGCGCGGCGATCCGCTCGACGATCGCCACGCACTGCTCGGGCGTCTTGCCGGCGCCGAACACGGCCTCCGGGAAGCCGGTGCGCAGCGCGCGGTGGTGGTCGACCTGGGCGAAGCCGAGGTCCTCGAAAGGCAAGCGCGCGAGTTGCTCCAGCGCGGCGTCGGGGGCGAGGCGGCGGGAGCGCACGTCGGCGAGCAGGCGGCGCAGGCGGGTCGGGTCCATGCCCTGATTAGCCCCTGTCGGCCAGCCGCTTGCAAGCCCCCGAAATACCGGGAGCACCGGGGTTTGACAGGGCGCCACGGGCGGCGGGAGACTCAGTCCAGCCCGCACGGGTGCGCGCTCGCGCGCCCGGGAACGAGAAGCGAATAGTGGACTGGCCGCCGGACACGACCGGCGCCCTCGCCAGTCCGACTCCCGAGGTAGAGGCTAAAGGGAGCGCCGCCACCCGGCGAAGCCGCGTCCGGGCGGAGGTGGGCGTTTCGGATTCCGGCTGATCGAAGGAAGTCGCGCACAACCCGCCATGAGCCCGCTCGAGATCGGCATCCTGGGCCTTTATTTCCTGGTCCTCGTCATCCTGGCCATCTTCGGACTGCACCGTTACGTGATGGTCTACCTCTACTACCGGCACGCCGACCGCAGGGCGCTGCCGGAGCCCTTGCCCGAGACGCTGCCGCGGGTGACCGTGCAGCTCCCGCTCTACAACGAGATGTACGTCGTCGATCGCCTGCTCGCTTCGGTGGCCGAGCTGCGCTACCCGCGCGAGCTGCTCGACGTGCAGGTGCTGGACGACTCGACCGACGAGACCCGCCGCATCGCCGCCGCCGCCGTGGAGCGCCTGCGCGAGCAGGGCCTCGACGCCCACTACATCCACCGCGCGGACCGCACCGGCTTCAAGGCCGGCGCCCTCGACAACGGGCTGCGCACGGCGAAGGGCAGCCTGGTCGCCATCTTCGACGCCGACTTCGTGGTGCCGGCCGACTTCCTCGAGAAGCTGGTCGGCCACTTCGAGGACCCGAAGGTCGCCCTCGTCCAGGCGCGCTGGGGCCACATCAACCGCGACCACTCGCTGCTCACCCAGATCCAGTCGATCCTGCTCGACGGCCACTTCATCCTCGAGCACGGCGGCCGCAACCGCGGCGGGCGCTTCTTCAACTTCAACGGCACCGCCGGCATCTGGCGCAAGGACGCGATCGGCGACGCCGGCGGCTGGCAGCACGACACGCTGACCGAGGACCTCGACCTGTCCTACCGCGCCCAGCTCCGCGGCTGGCGCTTCGTGTTCGTGCAGGACCTGGTCAGCCCCGCCGAGGTGCCGGTCGAGATGAACGCCTTCAAGGGCCAGCAGCACCGCTGGGCCAAGGGCTCGATCCAGACCTGCCTCAAGCTGCTGCCGAAGATCCTGGCCTCGCCGGTGCCGCTGCCGGTCAAGGTCGAGGCGACCTTCCACCTGACCGCCAACTTCGCCTACCCGCTGATGGTGCTCTTGTCGCTGCTGATGTTCCCGGCGATGGTGATCCGCTACGACATGGGCTTCTACGAGATGCTGATCGTCGACGTGCCGCTGTTCCTGGGCGCGACGATGAGCGTGTGCTCGTTCTACTCGGTGTCGCAGCGCGAGACCGCGGGCAGCGCCTGGCGCAGCCGCATCAAGTACCTGCCGGCGGTGCTGGCGACCGGCATCGGGCTCTCGGTCAACAACGCCAAGGCCGTGATGGAGGCGCTCGCCGGCCACGGCGGCGAATTCGTGCGCACGCCCAAGTACAAGGTCGAGGGCGCGAACGACGCCTGGAAGCACAAGCGCTACCGCGGCGCGCTCAACTTCGCGCCGTTCCTGGAGCTGGTGCTGGCCTTCTACTTCGCGGCGATGGCCTGGTACGCGCTGACCCACGCGATCTGGGGCACGCTGCCGTTCATCCTCATCTTCATGTCGGGCTATGGTTACACCGCCCTGATGTCGCTGCTGCAGAACCTCGACTTCGCGAGGCTGCGCGCGCAGGAGGCCTGACGGCCGGGCCGGGCAGGGCGCCTGGAGGACAAGCACCATGGACATCCGCGGCAAGAGCGTCCTGATCCTCGGCGGCTACGGTCTGGTCGGTCAGGCCATCGCCCGCCGGCTGCTGCCCGAGCGGCCGCGGCGGCTGATCCTGCTCTCGCTCAAGCGCGAGGAGGCGGAGGCCGCCGTCGCCGACATCGGCCCGGAAGCCGGCGAGTGCGAGCTGTCCGCCGCCTGGGGCGACGTGTTCACCTTCGGCGACGTGAAGGACGCGCCGCGGGCCCAGAACTACGCGGACGCGGCGTTCCGCACCCGGCTGATCGAGTCGCTGACCGAGCCGCTCTCGGACGAGGCCGCGGCCGAGTACTGGCTGCACCAGCTCGTCACCCGCGAGCGCCCGGACGTCATCATCGACGCGGTCAACACCGCGACCGGCATCGCCTACCAGGACATCTACAAGACCAGCCGCCAGGCCGCCCAGGCGCTGAAGGACGGCGCCGACCTGCGCGGCAGCCTGGAGATGCTGCTGGTCACGGATTACGTGCCGCAGCTCATCCGCCACGTCCAGGTCTTGTACCAGGCGATGGTCCAGGCGGGCACCAAGGCGTACGTCAAGATCGGCACCTCCGGCACTGGCGGCATGGGGCTCAACATCCCCTACACCCACTCCGAGGAGAAGCCGTCGCGGGTGCTGCTCAGCAAGAGCGCCCTGGCCGGCGCCCACACCCTGCTGCTGTTCCTGATGGCGCGCACGCCGGGCGGCCCGATCACCAAGGAGATCAAGCCGGCGGCGGCGATCGCCTGGAAGCGGGTCGGCTACGGCGAGGTGGTCCGCCGCGGCCAGCCGGTGCCGCTCTACGACGCGCCGCTGGAGGCGGCCGAGACGCTGGTCGCCGGCACCCGCTTCGCGCCCCACGACGCCTCGCGCGGCCGGGCCACCGGCGAGACGATGAAGAACGTGTTCATCGACACCGGCGAGAACGGCATCTTCTCGCTCGAGGAGTTCGCGGCGATCACCACCGGCGAGCAGATGGAGTTCGTCACCCCGGAGGAGATCGCCGAGGTGGTGGCGCAGGAGCTCTCGGGCGGCAACACCGGCCACGACGTGATCAACGCACTCGACAACGCGGTGATGGGCCCGACCTACCGCGCCGGCCTGATGCGGCACTGGGCGCTGGAGAAGCTGCGCAACCTCGAGCAGCAGCACGGCGTGCGCTCGATCGCGTTCGAGAACCTGGGCCCGCCCCGGCTGTCGAAGCTGCTGCACGAGGCGGACCTGCTGCGCCGCTCGTTCGAGACGATGGGCGCGGTGCGGGCGGCGAGCCCCGAGGAGCTGTCGCGCCGGCTGCTGGCCGACATCGAGCGCGACGGCGCCCACCGCGCCGAGATCGTCTCGATCGGGATCCCGATCGTGCTGCCGGATGGCCGCCTGCTGCGCGGTCCGGAGTGCAAGATCCCGCCGGTCTCGACCCCCGGCGACACGCTGCCGCTGACGCCCGAGAACGTCGAGAAGTGGGCGCACGCGGGCTGGGTCGACCTGCGGGTCGCGAACATGAAGGCGTGGCGCGAGCGCTTCGAGGCGATCGAGCGCGAGATCGCGGCGATCCCGGCGGGCGACACGTCCTCGCGCTTCCTGCGCGACCGCCAGTTCTGGGGCGAAGCCGGGGTGATCCAGCCCGGCAAGGTCGTGGGCTGGATCTTCGCGGTCGAGGAGCAGGGCGCGCGCATGAAGTGAGGCTCCGGCCTCGCGGGGGAACGCGGTGACGCACGAAGCCCGGAAGCGCGGCGTGCAGCGGGTGCTGCTGGCGACGCTGCTGCTGAACGCGGTGGTCAGCGGCGCCAAGATCGTCGTCGGCACGGCCATCGGCTCGCTGGCGATGGTGGCCGACGGCTACCACTCGCTGCTCGACGGGTCGAACAACGTGATCGGGCTGGTGGTCACCCGCTTCGCGTACGCCCCGCCCGACCCCGGGCACCCGTACGGCCACCGCAAGTTCGAGACCTCGGCGGCGCTGCTGCTCGGCCTCGGCCTGCTGACCCTCGCCTACCACGTGTTCGAGGGGGCGCTGGCCTCGTTCCAGAAGCCGAGCCTGCCCGAGATCACGCCGCTGTCGTGGGCGGTGATGTTCGGCACCCTGGCCGTCAACTTCTTCGTCGCCTGGTACGAGGCGCGCGAGGGGCGGCGGCTGCAGAGCGAGTACCTGCTCGCCGACGCCGCCCACACCCGCTCCGACGTCTACGTCACGCTCGGCGTGGTGGCCAGCTTCGCCGGCGCCCGCGCGGGCGTCACCTGGCTCGACCCGCTGGTCGCGACCGGCATCGCGGCGTTCATCGCCTGGCTGGCGGTCGGCATCGTGATCCGCGCCTTCCACGTCCTGACCGACCGCGCGGCGATCGAGCCGGAGGCGATCGCGGAGGTGGTCGCGAAGGTGCCCGGAGTGAAGCGCTGCGGCGAGGTCCGCACCCGCGGCGGCGACGCGGTCTACGTCGACCTGGTCGCCCTGGTCGACGGCGGCATGCCGATGCGCGCGGCCCACGACGTCGCCGACCGCATCGAGCAGGCCCTGCACGCGGCCTTTCCGGCGGTGGTCGACGTGGTCGTCCACCTCGAACCAGCCGATTAGGCCGTCCGCCCTACAATGGGAGCGGACACAGGAGGAAACGAAATCGTGGCACTGAAGGACCGCGTGAGCTATCTGAAGACCCCCGAGGAGGTCGACGCCTTCCTCGCCCAGCACCCGGTCGCGGCGCTGTTCAAGGTCGGCATGTGCCACAAGACGCAGGAGACGTTCACCCACGTGCAGCGCCACCTGGAGGCGCGCGAGGACCTGCCGCTCGGCATCATCCGCGTCATCGAGTGGCGCCCGGCCAGCAACCACGTGGCCACGCTGACCGGCATCCAGCACGAGTCGCCGCAGTTCATCCTGTTCAAGGACGGCAAGGCGGTGTTCGACCGCGACAACTGGGACATCACCGACGCCGCCGTGGCCGAGGGGCTGACGGCGCTCCCCGCGTCGGCGGCCACCGCGAGCTAGAGGCGAGGGCGGCGATGGACGCGCCGTTCCCCGAGCCGGTCGAAGTCCGCCACGAGAAGGGCGCCCGCCGCCTGGTCGTGACCTGGGACGACGGCCACCTCTCGACCTACGCGCTCGACTACCTCCGCTCGTGGTGCCCGTGCGCGATGTGCCAGGGCCACGCGCCGACCGCGCGTTACCTCGACCTCGCGGGCCACGACCTCGGCTCGATCGACGGCATCGGCAACTACGCGCTGGGCCTCGTCTGGCAGGACGGCCACTCGACCGGCATCTACTCGTTCCGCCTGTTGCGCGGGCTGTGCCCGTGCGACGACTGCGGGGGCGAGAAGCGGTAGCCCCCGGCTACAGCTCCACCCGCTCGTCCATCTTCGGGACGCGGGTGGGGAAGCCGCGCTGGCCCGAGATGCGGGAGGCGAGGGCGAACGCCGCGTCCTCCTCGCCGTGGGTCAGGAACACGGCCTTCGGCGACTTCAGCTCCGAGAGCCAGCGCATCAGCTCGCCCGCGTCGGCGTGGCCCGAGAGGCCCTTGAGGTTGGCGATCTCGGCCAGCACCGGCACGTCGCCCTTGTGGATGCGGACCACGCGGCGGCCGTCGAGCAGGGCGCGGCCCAGCGTCGTCGCCGCCTGATAGCCGGTGATCAGCAGCGTGTTCTCGGGCTGCGGCAGCCGCACCCGGCAGTGGTGCAGGATGCGGCCGCCGGCCAGCATCCCCGACGAGGACAGGATCACCGCCGGGCCCTTCAGCTCGTTGAGCTTCATCGACTCGTCTCTCGTGCGGTGGTGGAACACCCACTTGCCGTAGAGGAGCGAGCGGCCGCCGATGCCGTTGAGGTTCACGTTGTGGGCCTCGGGGTGGCGGGCGTAGATGCGGGTGGCGTCGACCGCCATCGGGCTGTCGAGGTGGACGGGGAACGGCCGCACCCGGCCCTCGGTCACGAGCTGGTCGAACAGGTAGATCATCTGCTGCGCGCGGCCGACGGCGAACGCCGGCACCAGCAGCACGCCGCCGCGCGCGAAGGTGCGCTTGAGCACGCCCTCGAGCTGGTCCAGCACCGAGGTCTCGGCGTGGGCGCGGTTGCCGTAGGTCGACTCGACCACCACGTAGTCGGCCTCGGGCGCCGGCGCCGGGTCCTTCGCCAGCACCGCGTCGTAGCGGCCGACGTCGCCGCTGAACACGATGCGGATTTCGCGCGCGCCGTCCTGCACCGTGACGTCCGCGGACGCCGCGCCCAGCAGGTGGCCGGCCTCGCGGTAGCGGAAGCGGATGCCGGGCGCCGCCTCGCGCTCCTCGCCGAGCGGCACCGCCTCGAACAGCTTCATCGCCGCCTCGACGTCCGCGTTGTCGAACAGCGGCAGCGCCGGCTTGTGCTTCGACAGCCCCTTGCGGTTGAGGTACTCGGCGTCCTCTTCCTGCAGGTGGGCCGCGTCCTTCAGCAGGATCTCGGCCAGCTCGAGGGTCGGCGGCGTGCACCAGATCGTGCCGCGGAAGCCGAGCTTGACGAGCCGCGGCACGCGGCCGATGTGGTCGAGGTGGGTGTGGGTGAGCACGATCGAGTGCACCTTCGACGGCTGGAAGCGCGGCGGCTCCCAGTTGCGCAGGCGCAGCTCCTTCTCGCCCTGGAACATGCCGCTGTCGACCAGCACCTGCGAGGCTCCCGCCTCGAGCAGGTACTGCGAACCGGTGACCGTGCGCGCCGCGCCGAGGAAGCCGAGCGTTGCCATGGGGCGACTGTACACCGCGCGGCGCGGGTCAGGGCAGTTGCAGGCGGACGACGGCGGCGGAGACCGGCTCGTCGCCGGGCGTGTGGCGGCTGAAGCGCAGGCAGATCCAGTTCTCGCCCGCTCGCAGGAGGCCGGGGCCGGCGTCGATCGCGACGTCCTGCCACTCGGCCGACAACTCGGCCCGCGCCGCCTCGACGCCGTTGACCGCGACCACCATCGTCTGCGGCAGCAGCCGCCGCGGCGAGCGCGCCGTGACCGTGAGGCGCAGGTCGGGTGGCACGTCGAGGGGCGCACGCACGCAGGACTCCGGCGCCAGCGCCCAGCGGAACACGCGCCCGCCGTCGGAGCGCAGCTTCGAGAAGCCGCGCCACTCCGACGGCGGCAGCACCGAGAGGTCGAGCGTGCCCGACGCGTTCCAGTGGGTGTAGACGTACTCGCCGACGAGGACCTTGTATGCGAACGCGCGGCCGCGGTCGCCGAAGGCCGCGCCCAGCGCGCCCGACGCGATCCGGTGCAGCAGCCGCGCGTGGTCGGCGGCGACCCGCGCGAGCGGGGCCTCGCCGGGATAGAGGCGGGCGCGGAAGTGGGTGACGAGTCCGGCATTCCACGCCACCAGCAGGCCGAGGGCCGCCGCCGTCACGAGCCGCGGCCGGCGCGCGATCGCCCGCTCCGCCGCGGCGAGCACGACCGCCATGCCCCACGCCGCCCACGGCCAGGCGACGTCGAAGCGGCGGTGGCCGTAGGCGTCCGAGCCGGTCCAGTCGACCACGCTGCCGTTGACCCACGCCGTCGCGGCGACTGCCAGCAGCCCCCCCGCGACGACCGTCCGCTGCTCGGGCACGCGCAGCAGCGGCAGTAGCCCGAGCAGCCCCAGCGCGACCGCGGGCGACCAGGTCAGCAGGCCGTGGTTGGCCGAGACGAGCACGTCGACGAGGCGCGGCGCGGTCCAGTCGAAGAAGCCCGCGCCCTGCGGCAGCGCCAGCGGCGCGCCGAACAGCGCCTGCCAGGCGAGCAGTTGCGGCACGAGCGCGGCGCAGCCCGCGGCGGCTCCCGCGAGAAGGTGGCCGGCGCGCAGCCGGCCCGCGCGCGCCTCGCGCACGAAGAGCGGCAGCGCCGAGAGCGCCAGCACCAGCGCCTGCCAGCGCATCAGCGCGCACAGCCCGATCGCGGCGCCGAGCGCCACCCAGCCTCCGGCCGACGGTGCCCGCTCCAGCCGTCGCACCGCGAGCAGGGCCAGCGTCGCGAAGGCGAAGGCCAGCCCGTGCGACATGGTCGGCACGACCAGCGCGTAGTAGAGCAGCGGGGAAGCGGCCAGCGTGCCGACGACCGCGAGCGCCGCCAGGCCGCGCCCGCGCTCCGCGGCCAGATCGCGTCCCAGCGCCATGGCCGCGAGCAGCACCAGCAGCAGCGTGCCGAGCCCGGCGGCGCGCAGGTAGGGCGCTCCGTAGCCCTCGCGGTCCCAGCCGCCGCCGAAGAAGGCGCGGTCGAGCTCGACGTAGAGCCGGGCGTAGCCGACGAACGGGGCCCACACCAGGGCCGGCCCGACCGGGTGCGGGTTCTCCATCAGGCCGGTCGCGGTGTCGCGGGCGTGCTCGAAGCCCCAGGTGTCGTACTCGTTGCGGAAGTCGAGGTTTCCGTCCCACGCCGCCGAGCGCAGCCAGACGTAGTACGACGGCGAGTCGGCGCGGAACTCGGGAGCTGCTGCGGCGAAGGCGGCGAGCGCCAGCGCCGCGGCGAGCGGGGCCCGCGGCAGCGGCGCGCCCTGGCGCCGCAGGAGCAGCGCGCCGAGCCCGGCCAGCAGCAGTCCTGGCAGCAGCGCGGCGCCGCGCCGCGGGTCGAGCGCGGCGACGAGCAGCAGTCCGAGACCGGCGACGAGCAGGGCAGGGGGCATCGGGCGCGCTAGCCTCGCACGAAGCGCGCGCATACTTGAAGCCCGGGAGGACACCGTGGCCCGAACCCGCCGAACCTCCGCCCGACCGCCCGCCGCTCCCGCGCCCCGCGGCCGGATGACGACGAAGCAGCTCGTCGAGGAGAGCCGCCGCTGGCTGGGCATCATCAACGCCCACCACCTCAACGAGTACAAGAAGCGGAAGATCGTCGCCGACACGGTCGAGAACTTCCGCAGCTACTACAACCGGGGCTACCTCGACTACCGCAAGTCCGTGACCGAAGGCGGCGAGTTCGCGGCCATCGAGTGGAGCGGCCGCGGCTCGGTGTTCGAGGACGTCACCGGCCGCCGTTTCGTCGATTGCCTCGGCGGCTACGGCATCTACTCCGCGGGCATCAACCACCCGAAGATCGTGCGGGCGGTGAAGAGCCAGCTCGAGCGCATGCCGCTGTCGTCGCAGGAGCTGCTCGACCCGCTGCGCGGCGCGCTGGCCGAGCTGCTCGGCGAACTGGCGCCCGGCGACCTGCAGAAGTGCTTCTTCATCTCGAACGGGACCGACGCCATCGAGGGGGCGATGAAGCTGGCCCGGCTCTACACGGGCAAGCCCGGCTTCGTCTCCGCGGTGCGCGGCTTCCACGGCAAGTCCTACGGTTCGCTGTCGCTGATGGGCAAGGCCGAGTACCGGCTGCCGTTCGAGCCGATGCTGCAGGACGTCTACTTCGTGCCTTTCGGCGACGCCCCGGCGATCGACGCCGAGCTGCGCAAGGCGGAGGCCGTCGGCCAGCAGATCGCGGGCGTGATCCTGGAGCCGGTGCAGGGCGAAGCCGGGGCCATCGTGCCGCCCGACGACTACTGGCCCGCGGTGCGCGAGATCTGCACCCGCCACGGCGTGCTGCTGATCGCGGACGAGGTCCAGACCGGGATGGGCCGCACCGGGAAGATGTTCGCGCTCGAGCACTGGGACGTGGCGCCCGACATCCTGTGCCTGGGCAAGGCGCTGGGCGGCGGCGTGATGCCGCTGTCGGCGTTCCTGTCGACGCCCGAGATCTGGAAGAAGCTGGAGGAGAACCCGTTCATCCACTCCTCGACCTTCGGCGGCAACCCGCTCGCCTGCGCGGCCGGCATCGCGGCCGTCAACGTGACACTCGAGGAGGACCTGCCGGGGCAGGCCGCGGCGACGGGCGCCTACCTGCTCGGCGAGCTGAAGGAGCTCCAGAAACGGTATCCGGACCACCTGCTGGAGGCGCGCGGGCTGGGCCTGCTGATCGGCCTCGAGTTCGTCGACACCGAGTTCGGCTACGCGGTGGCGGCGGGGCTCTTCAAGCGCGGCGTGCTGGTCGCCGGCACCCTGCTCTCGGCCCGCACCCTGCGCATCGAGCCCGCGCTCGCGATCCCCCGCGCGCTGGTCGACGAGGTGCTCGAGAAGCTCGACGACACCCTGCGCGAGCTGACCGAGTAGCCCCCAAACCCCGGAGCGCGAGGGCATACTCCGCGCGAGTCCATGCGCGGGGCGATCCGGGTCGAGGGGGTCGGCAAGAGCTTCGGCGCGACCGAAGCCGTGCGCGACGTGTCGCTCGAGGTGGCGCCCGGCGAGTTCGTCACCCTGCTCGGCCCGTCCGGCTGCGGCAAGACGACGCTGCTGCGGCTGCTGGCGGGCTTCGAGACGCCCGACGCGGGCCGGCTGCTGATCTCCGGGCGCGACGTCGCCGGCCTGCCGCCGCACCGGCGCCCGGTCAACACCGTGTTCCAGCACTACGCGCTGTTCCCGCACCAGGACGTCGCGGGCAACGTCGCCTTCGGCCTGCGCATGCAGAAGCGGCCGGCCGCGGAAGTGCGCGAGCGGGTGGCGCGGGCGCTCGAGCTGGTCCAGCTCGCGGGCTTCGAGTCGCGCCGGGTGGACGAGCTGTCGGGCGGCCAGAAGCAGCGGGTGGCGCTGGCCCGGGCGCTGGTGCTGGAGCCCGAGGTGCTGCTGCTCGACGAGCCGCTGGCGGCGCTCGACGCCAAGCTGCGGGCGCAGATGCAGGTCGAACTCAAGAACCTGCAGGAGCGGCTGCGGATGACCTTCGTGTTCGTCACCCACGACCGCGACGAGGCGCTGATCATGAGCGACCGGGTGGCGGTGATGAACGCCGGCCGCGTCGAGCAGCACGGCACCCCCGACGCGCTCTACGACCGCCCGCGGACCCGCTTCGTCGCCGACTTCCTCGGCATGCGCAACCTGCTGCGGGCCCGGGTCGAGGCGGTCGAGGCCGGCCTCGCCCGCCTCGCCTGCGGCGAGCTGCGCTTCGCGGCCCGCGACGACGGCGGCTACCGCGCGGGCGAAGAGGCCTGGGTCGGCGTGCGCCCCGAGCGGGTGCGGCTGCTGGCGGCGGACGCCGCCGAGCCGGACGCCCACGACGGCGTCGTCGAGGACGAGATCTACCTCGGCGACCGTACCGACTGGGTCGTGCGCGCCGCAGGGACCGCGATCGTCGCAGCCGAGTCGGCGCGCGGGGCGCAGCCGCGCGGCCGCGGGGAGAAGGTGCGCCTGGCGCTGCCCCCCGAGGCGGTGCTGCGGCTCGAAGACGGGGCGTGACGTGAGCGCGCGGCGACAGGCGCTGCTGCTGCTGGCCCCGGCGGCGCTGACCCTGCTCGTGCTGTTCGCCGTGCCGCAGGCGCTGATGTTCGAGGCCTCGCTCGGGCGCCGCTCGGCCTACGGCGGGATCGTGCACGAGTGGAGCCTCGCCAACTACGCCCGCGCGCTGGAGCCGCTCTACCTCGGCATCTTCGCGCGCAGCGTGGGCCTCGCCGCGCTGACCACCGCGCTGTGCCTCGCGCTCGCCTGGCCGGTCGCCTGGTGGATCGCCTTCCGCGTGCCGCAGCGCCACAAGAGCGCGCTGCTGGTGCTGCTGGTGCTGCCGTTCTGGACCTCGTTCCTGGTCCGCATGTACGCCTGGATCGTGCTGCTGCGCACGGAGGGCGTGATCAACGCCGCGCTCGCCGCCGTCGGCCTGCCGGCGTTCGACCTGCTCTACAACGACCTCGCGGTGCTGATCGGCCAGGTCTACGGCGAGCTGCCGTTCATGGCGCTGCCGCTCTACGCCTCGATGGAGAAGCTGGACCGCCGGCTGCTGGAGGCGGCCGCCGACCTCGGCGCCTCGCCGCTGCGCCGGCTGCGCGAGGTCGCGCTGCCGCTGACGCTGCCCGGGATCGCCGCCGGCGGCGTGCTGGTGTTCATTCCCTCGCTCGGCGCCTACCTGGCGCCCGACCTGCTGGGCGGCGCCAAAGGCGTGTACGTCGGCAACCTCGTGCAGGCGCAGTTCGCGGTCGCCCGCGACGCTCCGTTCGGTGCCGCGCTCTCCTTCGTGCTGGCGTTGCTGGTGCTCGTCGCGGTCGCCGCGGCGCGCCGGCCGCTGGCCGCGGCCCGCGCGCTTTGAAGGCACGCTCCTTCGCCGTCGCGCTGCTCGCGGCGCTCGCGTCCAGCGCCGTCGCGGAGGACTGCGCCGAGAACCTGCTGTCCGGAGCCCGCATCGTGGCCACCCACGGCGTGCTCCACCCCGAGCGGATCGCCGACGGCCGGCTGTTGCCCCACGGCTGGAGCGAGAGCCTGCCCGACGCGGTGCCGATGCCCGCCGGCTCCTTCGTCGTGTGGGACCTCGGGGCGACCCGTGACATCGCCGCGCTCGTGGTGCAGGCGTCGCCCACCGGCCGCTTCCGGGTGCTGGTCAGCGAAGACGGCGCCAGCGGCCGGCCGATCTGGGAGGTGGGGCCGATCGCGGCCGGCGGCGTCGTCGAGCGCGGCAGCGCCGACGTCCGCGCCCGCGCCCGCCTGCTGCGGCTGGAGGCGCTGGCGCCGGGGCGGGTGGTCGAGCTGCGGGCGTTCTGCGCGCGCAGCGACCCGTTCCCGCCGCCCGCGGTCGTCGACTCCACCCTGCCGCGCGACGCCTCGGTCGAGAGCGCCGAGCGGGCCCGCGCGGCGCGGGCTCCGCTGGCCCTGCTCGGCGGCGTGGCGCTGCTGGCGCTGGCGCCCCGGCTGCGCCGCCGCCCGCGGATCGCCCTGGCGTGGCTGCTCTCGCTCGCCGGCCTCGCTTCGTGGGCGCAGTTCGACCCGCTCCACGCGCCGCTGCACGCGCACGACGCGACCCACTACTTCCTCGGAGCCAAGTACGCCCCGGAGATCGGCCACCTCGAGCTCTACCGCTGCGTCGCCCGCGCCGAGCAGGAGGCCGGGCGCGGCGCCGCCGTGGCCGCGCTGCGGGTGCGCGACCTCGACACCTACGCGCTGCGGCCGGGGGGCCGCTTCCTCGAGCCGGGCGCCTGCCGCGCGCGCTTCACGCCGCAGCGCTGGCAGGCGTTCCGCGCCGACGTCGACGCGCTGCGCGGGATGCTGGGCGACCACGGCCTGCGCGGCGTGCTGCGCGACCACGGCTACAACGCGACGCCGCCGCAGACGCTGTGGCTGTCGCTCGTCATCGGCGCCACCCCGGCGTCGCCCACCGCGCTGCGGCTGCTGGCGGCGCTCGACCTGCTGGCGCTGGCGGCGGTCGTGCTGGCCTTCGGCTGGGGTTTCGGACCGCGGGCGGCGGCGCTCTGCGCGCTGGTGATCGGCTGCGGCGCGCCCTGGGGCTACGAGTGGATCGGCGGCAGCCTCGGCCGCTTCGCGTGGCTCGCGCTGCTGGCGCTGGGGCTCGCCGCCGCCCGCCGCGAGCGCTTCGCGCTCTGTGGCGCCGCGCTGGCCGGGGCAGGCCTGCTGCGGCTGTGGCCGTTCGCCTTCCTCGCGGGACTCGTGGCGTGGGCGATCCTGCGCAGCCTGCGCGCCGGCCGGCTGCTGCCCGCCGCGCGCTCCGCCGCTCTGGGCGCGAGTCTCGCGCTGCTCGTCGGCCTCGGCGGCAGCCTGCTCCAGCTCGGACCCGAGGCCTTCCGCGGTTTCGCGAAGAAGATGAGCGCTCACCGCGCGCACGTCAGCATCAACCAGGCCGGCCTGCCCCCGCTGCTCTCGGCCTCGGCCCGGCGCTCGCTGGACGCGTTGCGGGCTCCGGAGCTCGACGACTCGGACAGCCTCTGGCGGCAGAGCCACGGCCACGCCCGCGAGGCCGCGGCGCCGGTCGCCTGGGGCATCGCCGCGGCCGGCGCCCTGCTGATCGGCGCCGCAGGATGGCGCCGCCGCGGCCCGGTCGAGGCGATCGCGCTGGGGGGCGTGCCGGTGTGGGCGCTGCTCGGCCTGTCGTCCTACGACTACGCCTGGCTGGTCGCGCTGGTCCCGCTCTGCGCCGCGCGCGCGCCGCGCGCCGCCGCGCTGCTCCTCGTCGTCGCCCTGTCGGCCCTGCTGCGCCACGCGTTCTCGTTCGAGCTGGAACACGCGCTGTTGAACACGGCGCTGGCGCTGCTGGTGCCCGGCGTGGGGCTGGCCGCCGCCCTGCGCGGATGGCCGCAGCGGAGGCTGGGGCGGACGTGAAGCGCGGCCTCGGCCTCTTCGCGCTCGGCGTCTACCTCTTCCTCTACGCGCCGATCGTCGTGCTGGCGGCGCTGTCGTTCAACGAGAGCCGGAGTTCGGCCACGTGGGAGGGCTTCACCTTCGCCTGGTACCTGAAGCTGCTCCAGAACGCCCAGGTGATGCAGGCGCTGCGCACCAGCCTGATCGTCGCCTTCGTCTCGACCGTCGTCTCCACGCTGCTCGGCACCGCCGCGGCGCTCGCCTTCCACCGCCACCGCTTCCGCCGCGCCGGCTGGCTCGAGGCGCTGTTCGCGCTGCCGATCGTGGTGCCGGAGATCGTGATCGCCTCCTCGCTGGTGCTGCTCTACGCGGCACTGTCGCTGCGTCTCGGCCTCGTGACCGTCGTGCTGGCCCACGTCGCGTTCTCGGTCTCCTACGTCGTGGTCGTGGTGCGGGCGCGGCTGGCCGGTTTCGACCGCACGCTCGAGGAGGCCGCGATGGACCTCGGCGCGGGGCCGTGGCGCACGCTGTTCGCGGTGACGCTGCCGCTGTGCGCGCCGGCGATCCTGGCCGGCGCGCTGCTCGCCTTCGCGCTGTCGATCGACGACTACGTGATCACCTCGTTCGTCGCCGGCGTCGGCTCCACCACGCTGCCGCTGCAGATCTACTCGATGGTGCGCAGCGGGGTGTCGCCCGAGATCAACGCGGTGTCGACGCTGCTGCTGCTGGCCACCAGCCTGCTGCTGCTGGCGGCCCACCTGCTCGAGCGCGGCCGGCCCGCGCGGCTGTGCGCGGCGCCCGCCGGCCTCGGCCTCGCGCTGCTGGCCGGGCCGTTCCTGCTCGGCGGCCCGGCCGCGGCCGGCGGCGAGCGGACGCTCAACCTCTACATCTGGTCGAACTACATCGCGCCGGAGACGCTCGCGAAGTTCGAGGCCCGCCACGGCGTCAAGGTCAACGTCGACCTCTACGACTCCAACGAGGCGCTGCTCGCCAAGCTCCAGGCCGGCAACGCCAACTACGACGTGGTGTGCCCCTCGAACTACGCGGTGGCGATCCTCGCCCGCCAGGACCTGCTGCTGCCGCTCGACCTCTCCGCGCTGCCCAACCTCGCCCATGTCGACCCGGCCTTCCTCGACCGCCCGCACGACCCCGGCAACCGCCTGTCGATCCCCTACTTCTGGGGCACCACCGGCATCGCCTACCGCAAGAGCCGCACCGGCCCGATCGACTCGTGGAACGCGCTGTGGGACCCGCGCTTCGCGGGCCGCATCCTGATGCTCGACGACGCCCGCGAGACGCTCGGCGCCGCGCTGCTGCTCGACGGCCGCGGCGTCAACGAGGAGCACCCGGCGGCGCTGGGCCGGGCCCGGCAGCGCCTGCTCGCGCAGAAGCCGCTGGTCCGCACCTACAACTCGGCCGACTTCGACCAGGTGCTGCTGGCGGGCGACGTGTGGCTGGCCCAGGGCTGGAGCGGCCAGTTCGCGAAGGCGATGGACCAGGACCCGGACATCGAGTACGTGGTGCCGAAGGAGGGCTCGAGCTTCTTCCTCGACAGCCTGGCGATCCCGCGCGGCGCGCCCCACCCGCAGCTCGCCCACGCGTTCCTCGACTTCGTGATGGAGCCGGAGATCGCCGCCGAGATCTGCGCGACGATGCGCTACTCGACGCCCAACCGCTCGGCGCGCGCGCTGCTGCCCGCGGCCATCCGCGACCACCCGGCGATCTTCCCGCCCGCGGACGTGATGAAGCGCGTCGAGCTGCTCGAAGACGTCGGCGAAGCGACGGTCCTCTACGACCGCCTGTGGACGGAGGTCAAGTCCGCCCGCTGAGAGCTCGCGGAACCCGCTGCGGGGGACGGCAACGGCGCCACAGAGTCACAGAGACACAGAGGGGAAGGCCGCGAAGAGATCTCTGTGCCTCTGTGCCTCGGTGGCGCCGTTCGTTTCGGGCCGCGATCAGGCCTGCTTCGGTGCCACGAATCTGTCGTAGAGGAGCATGCCGACCGTCGACGCCACGCCGATGGCGCCGACCCAGTACCACATCTCCTGCGGCGCGGCGGCGCCGGGGCCCGGGACCAGCACGCCGTCTGTGCCGCGGCTACCGATGTAGTGGGCGACCAGCTTGCCGCTCGTCACCCCGGAGACGAAGGTGCCGATCGCGACCGGCAGGAACGCGAAGCCCATGTACGTGCCGACCTGCTCCTTCGGCGCCAGGTCGGCGACGTACTCGTAGTAGCGCGGGGCCTGGGTCGCCTCGCCGATCGCGAAGACCATGATCGCCAGCACCGTCATCGTCAGCGTCGGGAAGGTGCCCATCACGAACCACGAGGCCGACGCCGCCACGAAGCCCAGCGTCATCGCCCGCATCGGCGACAGCGTCTTGGCCAGCGCCGCGGCCGGCACCGTGACCAGGATGATGGTCCAGGCGTTGACCGTCTCGATCACCTCGAACTTGCTGTAGTCGAGCACGTCCTTCACGTAGAAGGGCAGGGCGTAGAAGATGTGCCAGAACATCGCCCAGAAGCCCGAGAAGATGACCAGGAACGAGACGAAGCGCAGGTTGCCGAACACCATGAACATGTCGGCGATCACCTTGCCCATCGAGGCGACCGGCGCCGCGTCGGCCGGGCGCTCCGGCTCCTTGAAGAACACCAGGGTGGCGACCACCAGCGCGAGGCTGGTCAGCGACGACATCACGAGCACGTAGGAGATGCCGACGTTCTCGCGCACCTGCATCGCCAGCAGCGGCCCGATCGCGCCGCCCAGGTTCACGAGCGTGTAGTAGATCGAGTAGCCGAGGCCCTTGGTCTCGCTGGTCGTGGTGCGGGCCACGGTGCCGACGATCGAGGGCTTGATCAGCGAGCCGCCGATCGCCGTGATCACCAGCGCGCCGATCATGTAGGCCTTGGCGCCGAACAGCGCGACGAGGGGTTCGCCGGCCGGCAGCCCGGCGAGGCCGATCAGGAAGTAGCCGACGCAGAAGATCGAGAAGCAGGCGGTCAGGCTGACCTTGAAGCCGTAACGGTCGACGATGGTGCCGGCCAGGATCGGCAGGAAGTAGAGCAGGGTGTTGAACAGGCTGCCGACCAGCCAGCCGGCGGTCTCGGGGCCGAGGCCCACCTGCTCCGCGACGTACACCGCGAGCACGGCCTTGCTGCCGTAGTAGGCGAAGCGCTCGAACAGCTCGAGGGTGTTCGCCACCCAGAACGAGCGGGTGAAACCCGTGCGCAACATCGCGAGGTCCAAGGCTCCTCCTCCGCGGCGGCGCCGTGCCGGCCGGAAAACCCCGCGAGTATCGGGGCCGCCCGCGGCGCGGTCAATCGCCTGCTAGATTGCCGGCTCCACCCCGGAGGTCAGGCGTTCGATGGCGGATGCGGCGCGGCGGGACGACGGCGGGACGCGGCTGGTGCTCGGGCTCTGCGCGCTCAACGTGCTGGCCTACGTCGACCGCCAGTTGCTGGCGGCGCTGGCGCCGCTGCTGATCGCCGACCTCGGCCTGTCGCGCGCCGACGTCGGGCTGCTGGTCGGGCTCACCTTCATCGTCGTCTTCGCGCTCGGCACGGGCGTCGTCGGCAGCCTCGCCGACAGCGGCTCGCGGCCGCGGCTGATCGCGGGCGGCCTCGCTACGTGGAGCGTCGCCACCGCGCTGACCGGCACCGCCACCGGCTTCGCCTCGCTGGCGTTCTGGCGCTCGCTGGTCGGCGCCGGCGAAGCGACGCTGCCGGCGCCTGCGCTGTCGATGATCGCGGACCGCGTCGCCCCCGAGCGGCGCGGCCTCGCCAACGGCGTCTTCTACGCCGGCATCCCGGTCGGCTTCGCGCTGGCCTTCGCGCTGGCCGGGACGATGGGCCCCGCCCTCGGCTGGCGCGCCTGCTTCTTCGTCCTGGGGCCGCTGGGCCTGCTGGGCGTGTTCGCCGTGGCGCGCATGTCCGACCCCCCGCGCCGCGGCGCCGCGCGCCCGGCCGCGGGCGTCGTCGAATCGTTCCGCGCGCTGGCGGCAGCCGTCGCCGCGCGGCCCGCGCTGGGCGTGCTGACCCTGGCCGGCGTTCTCGTCGTGTTCGCGAGCGCCTCCTCGCAGCACGTGATCACCTGGCTCGTGCAGGAGCGCGACTTCGAGTTCCGCCGCGCGGCGCTGCTCTCGTCGGGCCTGATGCTGGCCGCCGGCCTCGCCGGCAACCTCGGCATCGGGGCGCTGACCGACCGCGCGCGGCGCCGCCACCCCGGCGACCGGCTGCTGGCGCTCGCCGGCCTCGCGGCGCTGGGCCTCGCGGCGACCTTCGGCTTCTACACGCTGTCGCCGGGCTCGCCGCTGTTCCTGCCGTGCTGGTTCGCGGCCCAGGCCTTCCTGCTCGGCTGGTACGGCGCCTGGGTCGCCGGGATCGACGAGCTGGCGCCGGAAGGGCGCAAGGCGACCAGCGTCGGCGCGGCGCTGCTGGTGCTGAACCTGCTCGGCGTCGCCACCGGCCCGTGGATCACGGGCCTGATCGGGGATCGCGCGGGCCTCGGCGCCGGGCTGCTGTGGAGCCTGGCGCCGGCCGTGATCGGCGCGCTGCTGTTCGCGGCGGTCGGCCTCTCCGAGCGTCGCGCGGCTGCGGCGGAAGGCTAGACGTCGAGCGCCTTCTGGACGAAGTCCTCGGCGTCGAGGCGGTCCTCCTCGGCGTGGAGCGCGGCCAGCACCTGGCCCTCGCGGGCGGCCAGCTTCTCGTAGAGGTGGCGCTCCTCGGGGTCGGCGGAGGCGTGGTGCGCGGCCTCGGCGAGCAGGGCCTGCGCCTCGCTCTCCACGGTCAGCAGCTCGTGCAGGATCTCGCGGCGCGACATCCCGGGGGCGAGGTGGTGCTCGGTCATCGTCCGCTCCTCCTGCGTGCGCGGGCCCCGCACCTCCTGCGGTCCCATCTCCTGGCGGGGCGAGCAGCAAGGTTCGTACCGCCGCCCGGGTGTGGAGGTTTCCGTCACTTTCGGTCGCGGCGAACGCTGGTAGCCTTCGCCCCGACACACGCTCCCAGGAGGCACCTTGCAGGACACCCTCGACGCGCTGCGCGCCCAGCTCGGGCGCGTCATCCTCGGCAAGGCGGAGGTGATCGACGACCTGCTGGTGGCGCTGCTCGCCGGCAGCCACGTGCTGATGGAGGACGTGCCCGGCGTCGGCAAGACCACGCTGGCCAAGGCGCTGGCCGCCTCGGTCGCGGCCGACTTCAAGCGCGTGCAGTTCACGCCCGACCTGCTGCCCTCCGACATCCTCGGCAGCTCCGTCTACAACGCGCAGGACGGCAGCTTCACGTTCAAGCGCGGGCCGGTGTTCACCAACGTGCTGCTCGGCGACGAGATCAACCGCGCGTCGCCGCGCACCCAGTCGGCGCTGCTCGAGGCGATGAGCGAGCGCCAGGTCTCGATCGAGGGCACGACCCACCCGCTGCCCGCGCCGTTCCTCGTGATCGCGACCCAGAACCCGGCCGAGTTCCACGGCACCTACCCGCTGCCCGAGGCCCAGCTCGACCGCTTCGGCCTGCGCATCGACCTCGGCTACCCGCAGAAGATCCACGAGATCGACGTGCTCTACGCCCAGGCCGATCACCACCCGCTGGACGACGTCACCGCCGCCGTCGACGGCGCGGGCGTGCTGCGGCTGCAGGAGGCGGTGCGCGCGGTGAAGGTGGACCGCGCGATCGGCGCCTACCTGGTCGACCTCGCTGACGCCACCCGCCGCCATCCGCAGGTGCGCACCGGCTGCTCGCCGCGCGGCACGCTCGCGCTGTTCCGCATCAGCCAGGCCCGCGCCTTCGCCCGCGGCCGCGACCACGTGCGGCCGGAAGACGTGAAGGCGATGGCCGTCGGCTGTCTCGCCCACCGCCTGGCGCTCGACACCAAGGCCAAGTACGCGGGCGTGCGCAAGGAGACGATCGTGCGGGAGATCCTCGACACGGTGGCGGTGCCGGCGTAGGAGCGCGGGTGGCGCTCTCGGTCCGCGAGCGGCCGGTCTTCTCCTCGATCGTCGAGGTCCTGGAGGAGCGGCTGTCCGCGCGCGGGCGGTTCCTCGTGGTCGCGCTGATCCTGTTCGCGACCCTCGGCCTCGACACCCGCCGCACCCAGAACTTCCGCGTCTTCGCGCTGGCGGCCGGCCTGTTCGTCGCCGCGTCGCTGTTCGCCTTCGTGCGACGTCCCCGAGCCACGCTCGACTGCGCGCTGCCCGAGCGCGCCACCGCGGGGCGCCCGGTGCCGCTCGAGGCCCGCGTCACCGCCGCCGGCGAGGTCGTCGAGGACGACCTGCTGCTGTCGTTCCCCGTGGCGCGCCGCTGGTCGTCGAGCGTGCCGGTCGAGCCGCGCCAGCACCGGGTCATCGCGCTGCCCGGCAAGCCGGCGACGGTGAATGCCACGCTGCGCCCGCTGCGCCGCGGCCGCTACCGGCTGCGGCCGCCGGTGCTCCGCGGCACCGACCCGCTGGGCCTCGTCGCCGGCCGCGCGCGCGAGGCGGCGGAGCGGCCGCTGCTCGTGTACCCGCGCTTCTTCAACTTCGGCGAGCTGAAGGTGCCGGTCGGGCGCCGCTACCAGCCCGGCGGCATCCCGATGAGCTCGTCGACCGGCGACGCCCAGGAGTTCGTCGGCACCCGCGACTACCGCGAGGGCGACGCGATCAAGAACATCCACTGGCGCTCGTTCGCGCGGCGCGGCAAGCCGGTGGTGCGCGAGTTCCAGGAAGAGTACTTCTGCCGCATCGCGCTGGTGCTCGACACCGCGACCCCGCGCCGCATGCGCGCGGCGGACGAAGCGCGCTTCGAGGCGGCGATCTCCGTGCTGGCCTCGATCGCCGACCAGTTCAGCCGCGGCGACTTCGTGATCGACCTGCTGGCGGCCGGGCCCGACCTCTACTACGTCAGCGCCGGCCGCTCGCTGGGCAGCCTCGACACCGTGCTCGACGTGCTGGCGGCGCTGGAGCCGGTGCCGGAGGCGCCGTTCGCCACCGTCGGCCCGCCGCTGATCGACGCGCTCGCCCAGATCTCGACGGTCGTCGCGGTGCTGCAGGACTGGGACGCGTCGCGCGAGTCGTTCCTGCGCGAGGTGAAGGCGCTCGGCACCGAGGTCCGTGCCTTCGTCGTGCGCGAGGGGCCGCCCAGCGCGCCGCTGCCGGGATCGGAGCTGTTCGAGGTGTCGATCCTGCGGCCGTCGGAGATCGACGAGCGGATCGCGCTCGAGGAGCGGGCGCGGGCATGAGGCGGACCCTGGAGCGCATCGCCTGGGCGGCCTTGGCCGCCGCCGCGGTGTTCGCCTGCGCGCGCGGGCTGCGCGCGCCGTGGCTGCTCGGCTTCGCGCTGCCGGTGCTCGCCTCGGCGTTCTTCCGGGGCGTCGAGCCGCCGCCCCGGCTCGCCCGCGCCCTGACGGCGCTGCTGGCCGTGGTCGCGGTGCCGACGCTGCTGCTGGGCTGGGTGCTGATGGCCTACCCGGTGCTGCCGCCGGGGTTCGTGCGCGCCGTCTCGCTGGCGTGCGGCGGCACGCTGTGCGCGCTGTGTGCCGCCCTCGCGCCGCTCGCGGAGAGCCGCTGGCGGCAGGGCCGCCTGGCCGCCGCGGCGCTCGGCGCGATCGCGGTCGGCGCCTTCGACCCGACCGGGCCGATCGCGGTTCCGCTGCGGGCGGCGGCGACCGCCGCCGTGATGCTGCTCGCCGTCGGGCGCCTGACCGCGCGCCGCGGACTGCGCCTGGCCTTCGCGCTCGCGGTGGCCGTCGTCGTCGCCGAGACGACGATGCGGGTGCTGCCGCCCGCCCAGGACCAGGTCGAGGCCGCGCTCGCCGGTCTTGCCGCGGGCGCCAGCAGCGGTGCCTCCTCGGGCCACGCCCGGCTGGGCGAGATGGAGAGCCTGCAGCTCTCGCGCGAGATCGTGCTGCGGGCCTGGATGCCGTCGGCGCGGCGGTTGCGGACCCGGGTCTACTCGCGCTTCGACGGCCAGACCTGGCACCCGGGGACGGTCGGCGTGCAGCCGCTGGTCGCCGAGTCGGCGGCGGCCGCCGACCTGGCCAGCGTGCCCGGCCGCACCTGGAGCGTGCCGTCGCCGCCGCCGGGGCCGCGGATCGCCGTGCGGGTCGTGGCCGCCGGCCTCGCCGCCGGCACGCTGGCGGCGCCGCGCGGCGTCGTGCTGCTGCGTGCCCCCGTCGACGGGGCCACCGTGGACGATGCCGGCGTCGTGCTGCCGCCGCCCCGCGACCGGGTCGAGGCCTACGGCGTGGCCGCCGTCGTCGAGCCGCCCGCGCGCGAGCCGGACGCGGCGACGCTGGCCGCCACGCTCGCGGTCCCCGCCGACATCGACCCGCGGCTGCGCGCCCTGGCGGACGAACTCGCCGCGGGACTGCCCGACGCGTACGCCCGCGCCCACCGCGTCAGCGCCTGGGTGTCGACCCGCGCCCGCTACACGACCGACCCCGGGACGTTCCGCAGCAGGCAACCGGTGGCCGAGTTCCTGTTCGAGAAGCGCGCGGGCTACTGCGAATACTTCGCCTCGGCCACCGCGCTGCTGCTGCGGCTGATGGGGGTGCCGGCCCGCTACGTCACCGGCTACGTCGTGCAGGAGTGGAGCCGCAGCGGCGACCACTACGTCGTGCGCGCCGCCGACACCCACGCCTGGATCGAGGCGTGGGCGGGGCCGGAGCACGGATGGGTCGAGCTCGACCCGACGCCCGCGGCGGAGTACGACGCGCTGCGCCGGGCGGCGGCCGGCTCGGCGCTCGCGCAGCTCTTCGAGCGGCTGCGCGGCGAGGCGGCGCGGGCACTCGCGGTGCTTCGCGCGGGCGACCTCGGCGCGGCACGCGCGCTGCTCGTCGAGCGACCGCTGCTGGCGGCCCCGCTGCTGCTGCTGTGCGTCCCGGCGCTGCGGCGCGCGTGGCGC
>JAANMU010000393.1_pt1 | contig 54659 bp, 50 predicted proteins | sample 7279701 | NCBI WGS metagenome assembly JAANMU01 (sample SAMN14094539, study PRJNA606508) | bioreactor metagenome | isolation source: A lab-scale SPAN reactor treating ammonium-rich wastewater day 57 | place: Ireland: Galway | collected 2017-03-13
ATATAATTGTTGCAAGAAAATCAGATTACATTGCAAACTACTTGGTTATCGAAGATGTAACTGGAGTAAGACCACTTTACACATTGATAAATATCAATACCAACAAATTAATTAGAAGTATTGAAGTCTCTAACTTATCACATATGCTATCAAAAATCTCTACTAGACTACCTAGATTACAAGTGGTTGAAATCATTAAAGGCTCTGAAGTCGAAATTAAGCGAGTATGAGAGAGACTAGCGTATATTTGAAGCCAAACAATATATATGCATATAAAAGAGAAGATGGAGAAATCCCTCTCGTGGTAGGAGTAGTAGAAGTTGCCCCCACTGGATTAGCACCTAGACTCTGCTATAAGGTAGAGTACGAAAGTGACGGAAAAATTGACTACGTTCCAATTTCTTGTGTTGAAGATAAGAACTACACACTTGTTACAGATTAATAAAACTCATATTTTAATAAGAATCAAGGAGGAATATTCTTTGGCAAAATTAGAAGTTTTTAAAGGGTCTGAGTTAGAATTAACATCAGAATTAGTGATTCCAATTAGCGCACATAGGGTGTACAGTTTTGAAACTGGCACAAGAATCGTGCTACTAGAAATTGACGATAAATTAAATGAATACTTAATCGAGGTCGTTCACTCTAAAACAAAATTAAAACTTCCTCAATTCATGCTCGACAACAGGGTGGTTTTTAAAAACACCAAAAACAAAGGTAAGCGCTACTCAAAAATAGTCGAAACAGAACTTACATTTGGCTTAGCAATGGATTATGCACTTGTTCTTAACAAAAAGGTCACTCGTGCAAAATGGGATGGATACTGGTGTAAACAGGAAATCCGAGGCACTCTTTGCAAGAACGCCCCTAGTTGGAAAGGTGAATTTTTAGTAGCTATACTCAAAGATGGTGGATACGCAGTAGCAACTCCTTATCAAGAAGATATGCTTGCTACGGATTGGATGGTAGTCGAATAATGAATACTGTAATATTTGTAATCGAAAAAGCAATCGCTGAAATGGAATTTGAAAAGAAAACTACTCTACGACTGATGGGTATGCACAATATAGCTAATCCAGAACGAATTGAAGAAGTCAGAATCGCTTATGACGAAAGAGTTAACGACCTTAAGAAGGCTATAAAAGTCTTAAAAGAATACGACCAAGTATTAGCTTTCTCAAACCAATAATACAATTAAACAAATTTATTGCAATGGAGATTATATTATGTTTTCAATATTCGTATCACTTATTTTAATGCTGATGGTTCTCGTTCTGATTTTCTATGTAATCGGCACGTTAGGATTATTCACTAAAGTTGGAAATTTCATATTAAACCTAAAAAATCTATTTAAAGAAGAGGAGAAATAATTATGTCAATTAGAGCAAAAGTTGGAGCAGTAGTAGTAGCAGGCAGTATTTTCACAGGAGCAGTTTTAGGAATTATGTCAATTGAAGTTATCGGTCAAGGTCACGCAGGGGTCGTTTACAATCGTTCTCATGGAGTAGAAGATGCTCCAATTGGACAAGGTTGGCACTTAGTAAGTCCATTCGAACGTGTAACCGAATACACAGTTTCTACTGAAACAGTAAAGGGTGGAGACTTCAGCGTACAGACTAAAGATGGTAAACCATTGACAGTCCAAGTATCTTATGACTACATGCACGAGTTAGAAAAGCTTCCTGCAATCTATGATAAGTTCAAAGGTCAAAAAGCCGAAACAATACAAGAAGGTTGGTTGCAAACTCGCCTTAAGAAAGCAACTCTGAGCGTATTCTCTGAGTATTCTGTGCTTGAAGTATTCCAGAATCAAGGTGAAATTAACGCAAAGATTGAGAAAGCTTTCCGTGATTCAGTTGAGCCTGTAGGATTCCTCGTAGACTCTGTAACACTAGGTTCACCAACTCCAGATGCTCGTACAGCAGAAGCTATTCAAGCAGTTGTAGATGCGTCTCAAAAGCTAGAACAGTTAAAGATTGAGCAGGAACAAGCTACAGCGCAAGCTGAAAAGTCTAAAATCGAAGCAAGTGGTAAGGCTGAGGCAATGAAGATTGAGGCTAAAGGTGTCGCAGAGGCGAACCAAATTATCAAGCAGTCATTAACAAAAGAGTTAATCGAGTATAACACTGTTGAGAAGTGGGATGGCAAACTTCCACAGGTAACTGGTGGAGCAACTCCTATGGTAACCCTGCCACAATCTCAAGACAAAGAGTAATTTATGGAGGCGCAAGCCTCCTATCTTATCATAAGGAGTGGTTTTATGTCGGTTCAAGGCGAAGAGAAGTATCGTCATTATAGAAATAAAAGAGGCTATATACTGAAAGTTATTTCATTACCATCTTCCTGCATGTCTAGAAACGCAGTTTATAGTGGAGATGTTTTTCATACGGAAGATAAGAAATGGATTAAAGTGTATTCTGATGGGAATGTTCATTTTACAGAAGTAAATGAGTATTTAGTAATCTACTACGATGGTGCCTATACAAATTACGCTAGACCAGTAGATATGTTTTTCGAGCATGTTCAGGACGAGAATAATGACAATAAATACGTTAGAAGATTCAATAAGGAGACGATGATAGGCAATGGCTAAAACATACGAAGAAGTGGTTCTTGCAAGACTATATACTGGCATGGAACTAAGAGCAGATGAATTAAGCATCCAGTACGCTATGAAGTACAATCCTGCCACAGATGAAGTGACTTGCGTAGTTGCAAATACTGAAAATGCAGGAGAGTTTGCAAACTATGCGACTCATTATATTGAAGGTGAAAAGGGTCACTATAAGGCAAAATTCGAATTCCCAACAAAACTCTAGGAGGTATACCGTTATGGACAGAATTGATTTATCGCACGATGGATTATGTGAATTTTTTGAAAAAGCAACAGAGGAAAACAAGACTTATATTGGTGTGGTCTTGGATTTAGGGTATGAGACTAACGAGTTGATTGTTAATCATAAAGCAGTATTCAACGAAAAGCTAAACTACTACATTACTATGTATGATATCGGTCTGGAGCATAATCATGCCGAAGGAATTAGAATAGTTGGATTTGTTAGTGGCGATTCACTATCTGACTTAGAATCACTGTATTTAGAAAATCTAATTACTTCAAACATACACTAAACAAAAGTATTGCAAGAGGAGGATATTAAGTTGAACGAACTAAAGCGACAAGAAAACAAACGACAACAAATTTTAGGTCTTTTAAGAAGCAAAGGTTTAGAAGGCATTACCAATGCTGAATTATCAAAGGTTGCCCTGCGTTACGGAGGTCATCTAGGAAAGCTATATGAACTAGGCTATAAAATCCGAAAGGACTTCCTAGGAGAAGGCTTGTATAAGTATACACTTGTAGAGGAGCCATCAAGAGAGCAACACGATAGAAAGAAGGCAATCGACACTCTGCTTAACGAAGTTCGAAAAGAAGAGATTATTGATGCAGGAATGCTTGAAACAATGCTGAATAATCTAGGCATTACTGTGAAATACAAAGCAAACACATATAACAACTTAATTTAAGGAGGGGTTTATTTTGAATTTAGATATTGCATCAGCAACTATACCTGTATTCAAGAAAGCGCTAATTAAGGGAGCGATTCTTAGAGAGCCAGTCCCTACAAATCGACAATATAGAGGATTGGGAAAAACTACAGCATTAATAGAATTTGCAAAAGAACACTTTTTAACGGTTATCGTACACAGTGATACAATCGCAAAATCTCTAATCAATATCCATGGGTATACAAAGATAGTAAGTATCGATTCGCTTTACTATAGTGGATACAAACTCGGAGAAAAATATGTTTTCGATGAGCAAGTAAATGAGGGTAAATTGTACTCATTCGTTCCCAAAAACAGTGTTGTAACAGGATATATTATGAGAGGCGAATACTGATGCAAACGAGACACAAGGTATTAGTATTATTGGTTCTCATGGCATTCATCTTTATGACAACGTAGAGGAGGAGTAATCATGGAAAAGCTAACTATTGAAATTACAAAGAATGAGTTATTAATTATCATCAGTGGTCTGGTAACAGCACAGGTGGTAAAGGGTGTAAAAGATGATGGATTGGCAGACTTGTTGGTAAATTTAAGCCAACAAGCTATCGATTCAATCAGCAAAGAAGAAATGCAGAAACTTATTAATAATATATAAGAAAGGATAGGGATACGTTGAGTGGATTTATTATCGACTATGATGAACTCCCTATTTCTGTAAACAATTACCTTAAACCAAGTGGGACTTATGATAGCTACACAGGGAAAGTACAGATACACATGTACGAAACAAAGGAAAGCAAGGATTGGAAAAAGAGGTTTCAAGCATACCTTAAGCGAGAGTTAAGGAAGCAGAAATGGGATAAAGAGTTGACTGGAGAAGGGCACTGGTTTTTAGATTGCGTATTCGTACAAGCTAGGACAAATCAAGATTCAAATAACTACTACAAAATACTATGCGACAGTATGAGTGGTATAATAACAATCGATGATAAAAATGTACTGGTCAGAACTCAAAAGGTTATGTATGACGCTAAAAAGCCAAGATTCAAGGCTATTCTTCATAAAGCAGGCTATATCGGAGTATTCAATAATAAAGAGTCTTTTGACACTTTCTTCAACAACAATTGTATGAATTGTAAGAAGAATCGTGATAAATGTACCATCTTGCGAAAAGCAAAAGAGGGTAGATTACAAGAAGATATAGTTCAAGAAGCCGAGTTTACAATATGTCAAAAAAGGAAACTATAGATAATATCTATAGTTTTTTTATTTTCTACTTGATTACTGTATTAGTTTGTTATATGATAAGTATACATAAGTTAAGAATTTAGTACATTATGAATTGGAGATGTGTTATATGGAGAAGGTATTCGGGGCAACGGAGTTAGACACTAGATTAGAAAACAAAACTTTCGCCACGTTGAAAGCGATTAAGGGTAGACAGTTCGGGAAAGACATATACTCATCTGTAATAAGATTCGAAGACTTGGACAACTTTTTGAAAATATTCCCAAGCGTACAGCGTGATATCATTAATAGAAAAGTGGGTTCCTTAAGAAGATATATTTTAAGTGGTCTTGAAAAAGACAACTCTGTAAACATGAGGTTCTTTAGTGCAATTACAGTTACTTGTAGAGGTAGTATATATTACGATGAAAACAATAATCGTATGGGTATTGACACTTACAACTCTAAGCTTTCTATCAACGATGGGCAACACAGATTTGAGGGTATCAGAACTGCAATTGAATACCTAGAGAAAGAGTTTGTCAAGAGCAAGGATAAAATCAAGACTGCCAGAATCAAGGAATGGTTGGACGAATTAAGAGACATGGTCGTTCCTATCGTAGTATTTGACGGATTAACGGAAAGTGAAGAGCGTCAGCTATTTCATGACCTGAACAATCTCGCCCAAAGACCTTCTAGAAACGCCAATATTAGACTTAACCAAACAGACCTGATATCCAAAATGGCTCGTGAATTAGCCAATGAGAATAAGTATCTCGTACATTATGGCGTTGAGATGGATAAGATGAGTATAAATGGCAAGAGCAATACCAATACCATCCTCCTAACCACTGTATATGCTTCAATAAAAGAGATACTTGGAGCCGAATATAAGTATAACCATGGCTTCCTTAATCAAAACAACTATAGTGGTTTTAAGAAGCGTGTAGACGACACCTTCAACAAATTATTCTACGCTCTTCCTGCAGATATTAATGAGAGAGGCAAGTACTTAACCGATAAGAGTTTCACCATCAAGGCTATTGCCAGATTCATATGTCATGCGAGAAATCATCTTGACCTTCAGTTAACCGAGGAGGAGATATTCAAAGTTATCTCCATAACAGACCTGTCTTACAATTTAGACAAGTGGAAGAAGTTTAGTGGGGTAAGTGGGGTAAATGGCAACATCGTATTCGGTGGAGGACAGAGTGGAGGATTTAAGGCTGTATATGACTCTCTGATTCAGAACGTAGGAGAAGCAACTAAAGACTCTCAGAAAGAAGCTGAGACAGTTAAATGATTAAAGAGCATACTCTTGATATTCATAGAAGTAAAGAGTTCTATAATAAATGCAGAGGCATCGTCAAGATTAAGGAGTGCTACAATAATATATTCAACGTTTCCAGTCACATATATAACCCATTCGTCAATGGTGAATTAAAGATAGCGTTCGGGTATGTTTTAATAATGGACAACATGTTTGCTAGACACTGCTTTATTGTGGATAATAATGGCAACGCTATTGACCCAACTATAGTGTCTACTAGTACCTTTAAAGAGGATAAAGAGCATAGATATCTGTCTTTTGACATACTTGAGTTCAACGACTATATAGACCTTCTTGATAAATATGAGGGTGACGCATCTCTATTCAAGCACTATATTGAGTCAGAAAGATTGGCTAGAGATTGGGCAGAAAAACACTCATTCGTTTTGCTTGGATAATTTAAATCATCTCAATGTCCTTAGTTATACTGGATTTTGAGATGATTTTTTCCTTTTCATTCAACTGCCTATAATTAAGATTATGTCAACTTCCAGAAAAATGTAAAAAAGAAGAGTTGAATTAACAACTCTCCTTCTCCTGTTCTTCCAAATAGGAAATTAAAGTGATTGGACTTCATTGTACCATATACATATCTTTGTTACAATCCTTGTCGTATCGGATATTTTAGAGCCTCTATTTATTAGATACAAACTTTACCAAATCATATAATTCATTAGGGGTAAGGTCTGCTCCATTTTTAAAGCTGTCTTCAATTCCTAACTCTATTAACGCACCTGTTTCTCTTAAAACGATATATACTAGTTCTGAGCATATTAGATAACTAGGGTTATTAAACTTGTTCCTACCATCGATTCTAAACGCTTTTCCGATAAGATACCATACTATCTGCATGAAGTCATACTTCTTGCCAATGTGTGTTAAAGCTTCTTGATATATGCGCTCTCTCTGTCTAGGAGATAAACCTAAGTCAATGACTTCTATTACAGAGTAATCTTCTTTTTTAAACAAAGACACTGTGACTCTCGTATCATAATCAGCCTCTATAACTTGACTCTCAGATATTGCAATAGCGCAATGACTAAAAGTTCCTTTGTCAAAAAACGTAATCGTATTGGCTATGATGCCTTTACCTTTAACAAAAACAAGGTCTCCTCTTTTCAATCGGCATCCTCTCTTCCTATTAAATATGGGAGAGGAATCATCCCCTCCCATACTACTTATTTTAATTTACCAAACTGACCAGATACATATGCTCTTTTACCTTGGTAGATAACTTCCCAATAACCTTCTGGATTATTCTTCCCTGCGACAGAACCTGCGATTGGCAACTCCTTGCCTTTTCCAATTAACCCAATATTACGAGCAACGTTTCTATTAGGAATATCCATAATAATAGCGCTATTAGAAACGCCAACGATTTGAATAGTGCCAATAGAATTAATTCCACTAATCACCTTTACCGCAGGAGCCACTGGTTTCGGCTTAGCAGGAGGAATTACATGTCCACTCTTTCTAATCTTATCTAAAAGAGAAGTGTTTTGTTCAGGTGTTCCTGTATAGTTTGCAATCCCATTAGCCTTAGCAATCTTCGTTCTGTTGCCAAAGCCACTATCTACTCCGATGCTATTCAAGTAATCTACGATACTCGTAGTCTTAGACGTTGCTACAGGCTTAGGAGCAGGCTTATTTGCTTCATTCCAAGCTTTAGCGATACGAGCGTGAAACTTAGCGAAACCTTTATCACGGTCAAGAATTACACGAGGGCAATACTTATTACTCCACTTCTGATGAGGGACATGATTAGCTACTGGAATCTTCCACGCCTTAGCAATTTCTACTCCTAGTGCAATCGCATTTTCCTCAGCCTGTGCATATTGTTCAGGAGTCATATCGCTATTCTGACAGATTTCAATTCCGATAGAGGTCAAATTACCACTCTTTGCACCGCCACCATCTCCTGTGTGCCATGCGTTTTCGTTAAATGGGATATGTTGATAGATGAATTCGTGGTCTAACGCTATATGCCATGAAACGTGCGAAGTATCTCTTGGACTTTTTCCTGCCATATTATGAATCAGTCTATTATGAGCCTTTGCATTTGCTCCTCTACCAGTATTTCCTGTGTTGTGATATGTTACAAACGTAGGTTTAATGGCGATAGCAGGACGAATCTCTTCATTCCCTTTTTCAATAATATCTACTACTACTGTAGCCTTGCCAATCTTGCTTCCATTTTTAAGTGTATTCAAATAAATAACACCCTTTCATTTATAGTTTGGAGAAGGAGTCTCACCTTCTCCCCTTTTATTTCGTATACGTTATTTTAATCTTGGGTCTACTTGAGCCATCATAGGCTCCGTAGAAAATCCCATAATAGTTATAGCTAGTGCTATTTGCAAAAATACTAAAGCCTTTCGCAGAGCCATCTCTTAGCTGTTCACCGAATTCTTTTGGCATTGTTATCCACTTAGCCTGACCCCTTGCAGAGTAGGAGTCAGTTTTAGCATTGTACTTAGAATGACTAAAATTAGTTGGCTCACTGGCGTGATTATGATAGCCAACTACAACTGTGCCTCCTGCATAGTAATACCAGTGCTCGTTTTTCAGATAAAGTTCCACCTTGTCTATCTTAGCGCCTGTCAGCTTGCTTCTCATGTCAGCATCATCGAATCCACATAGCGCCCTTGTAATACCCCAAGGGTTGGAATCTCCACTGTACTTTCCTTGACACAGCTTATCAGCACGATGGTCTGTTCTCTTCGTTCCACTTTCTCGATATGTCTGAGACCAAGTTGCTTCCCAAGTAGTTGCGTATTGTTGAGAAGTCATGTTCTCCCACGCAGAGCCATTGCTCTTAAAAACATCCATATCTACCCAACTAGAACCATTAAATTTCTGAGGATTTATATCAGCGAAGGAAGACCCATTATGCTTAGTTATTAATCCCAATGCTAATCACATCCATTGCAATAATTTTGCTTAATTATATTTTGAACCATACATCTCCTGATGAGGCTCCAGAGGGAGTAGTCGTTTGGAAGTAAACCCTTCTACCCTGTACTTCGATTGCGTTTGAAAATTTAACTACTGCACTATCTCTGTCTACCGAGAACACGCTTTTTGCCTTATCCCAGTCATACATTCCAAATCCACCAGTCGTTGTCATAAACAATCCTATCCCTGCATCCGAACTTCTTTGGAATGAAACCCTATTCTCTCTAGACGTAGCATCGATAATATGTTTGTAGTCAGAGTGTAATTCACCACTTGACTGTATGGTATGACCCTGAATAGTTCCTGCAGTGAATTTTAAGTCTCCACTGGTAGAGACTCCAACCTTACCTTTTATAACATCGTTAGAGTCCTTGAAGTATAGAGAGCCTGCCTGAGAACTGCCTTCACTAGCACGAATGATTAAACTCTTGCCATTGTCGATGTATTGGTCTAGCGTAAATAAATTGACACTATCTCTTCGTGCAAATACAGAACCTTCTAATCCATCCAGAGTGTCTGCGTCAAATCCACTACCGTGCCCCATATTACCTTTGTGGAAAACGCTATAAGAGTTGGTGCCATTTGAAACCTTAACATCGGCATTCTTAGCGCTAATCACTGCAGATACAGAAGCGTCACCGATTACAGAGTTATTATTAGAGTCAACCTTAACAAGGTTTACATCCACTCCACTGGTATTCTTCCCTGCAAAAGACAAGTTGTTGTTAATAGAGGTTTTTCCAGTAAGGTTTCCACCAGTTGTCTTAAGATATGAACCATCATGCTTATGTGCTTCTAATTCACTTTGAGTCGCAAGCAATCCTGACTGAAGTTCAACTATTGAAGTTTGATTAGAGTCTCCTCTTGACTTCAACTCGTTTATCGCTCCAACAAGGTTTGACTTGACTGATGTGGTTAGGGAGCCAATTGTCCCAATACTAGCGTTTATAGCACTTAAGCTGTCAGCCGTTGTCTTACCAATCGCCATCCAACTTCCAACAGTAGAATTATAGATTGGTCGAATATGCATATTGTTATTCGTTCTATCGAAGAATGTTTGTTTAGTGATTAATCCAGACGACTCTACGCTCATAAGATACAATGTTCCTGCGGTTAAAGTGATTGGAGTATCTGTACAATCCCTTATTTGATACAATCCTGTATCCTTTAACGTGTTAACACTTACTCCACTTATCAATTTCCCACTCAGAAGCATCTCTTCTAAACTAGACTTGATAGCACCATTGCCATCAAGAATCTTAACCTGATTAGCTTGCGTCTCATAATGAAGCGTGTCTAATCCTGCTCCATTATCGTAATTAGCTTTTGCCTTTTTTATTGCCAAGACAAATCATCTCCCTTTATTATTCCATTTCTAGTATAACGTCAACCGATTCGCCTGTAGATTCATCATATAACTCCTCTACCCCACTTACAGCCTTACCCTTCGCATCATCATATACAGTAAATGAAGTAGGTCTTGAAGTTCCAACCTTGCCAATAACAGCCTTTTTCGTATTGTCATTGTATAAGTCTTGAACAATTACGATATCGTCTACCTGAACCCAGTCATGGAGATGTTCCATTAACACACAGGACAACACATTCCCCTGTACTTCCACTGAACAATCAAAACCCTTTACACTTCTTACTAATCCCAAATTAGAAGCAGTATACTTCGTACTATTAACTCTCTCTTTTACCAAGATATCAATAGCATCTATCAGGCTATCTTGAATACTTTTGTCCAAAGCACTTCACCGCCTATTCTTGTAACTCAATCCATACCATACCTTTTTGAGAGAAGGTTGGCGCAGTTGAACTTACAATAAACCTGTCATACAAGAACCAGTAAGTTGCGTCTGTAGGTAGGATTCCTGCTGTAGTAGCCTTAATACAGAAAAATACATTGCCATTATAGGTGACAGCGTCCCCGATGGCGTATGCTGTAGATGCGCTAAATACTCCTTTTAGAAATGCATTAAGACCTACATCACCCTTGTCTCCTTTGGTAGAAACTTTCTGCCAATTCGCTGTCGTGGTAGGAGTTACACCTTTAGCATCCTTGATGCATAGATACAGGTCTCCGTTGTAAGTAACCAAGTTTTGCATCTTATATTGTGTCGAGGCATTATATACGCCTAAGTGTTTAAACGAGTTAACATACCCTGCCCACTCAACTTGCTTCCCTTGAATATATCCATTAACCTCTTGATTAAAGAAGGTCTCTACGTTAACCAGAGCGTCTCCGAATTTATTCCAAACTTCTGGAGTGATGATGTAGTTGCTTAATTCTACGGTCAACGTGTTCAATTCTGTCTGTTCTGTGGCGTTCAAGGTAGGCTTAATCTTTAACTCCTGATATCTTTTTGCCTTGGCTACTAAGCTAGGCGGTAAATCATATAACTCAACAAATGAGTCTATCTGTTGAGGAAATACACTTCTTGTCAAAGCAATCTTCCTTTCTTATTGCAATAATTTTGGTTAAGCGCTGAACTTCTACACCTGTAATCAATTCTAACACTTAACCGTATTATTGTCAAGTTATATCAATAATTTTGTTTAGACTCTCATAAATTGAACATCGAACATTTTAGCAGGGTTTTGTGGCGTTGCCAGAGTGTTGTCAAATACACTTTCTGCGTTAAGAGGTTGAGTGCCTCTGTGGTCAGAGCCTGCAATTGAACCAGTATCCAACTCATTTGCACCAATATTCAATGTTATAGAAGACTTAATAAAGTTACTTGCATTGGCGCTGAAGTTAGCGACAAAATCTTGGTATGTTGCAAAGTCAGTGTTTTCTGCGATAGCATTCTTAAGTGATAAATCAGTTATATCCAAAGAGTCTCTGATTGACCACATCAAGTTTTTAAAATCTTTTCCAATGGATATCTTTTTGTCTAGATATTTCACTATCAAATATCCTGCAACGTAGTCACTGCCTTGACCATTCCATGCGGAGCCATTTAATAAAGCTGTCGCACGAGTGACTAAGTCGTCAATTTCAACCTGACTTAGAACGCCATTAACCACTATCAGATTCTTTAATCTTTCGTCCGCCCCATGAATGAATTCACCAGTGCCCTCTTTAAACCAAACTGGAAGATTAACCGACTTATTAATACCAAACGCATTGTTCATCACAATGTGAAGCATCTCGTGACCTAACACCCTGTCGCTATACTCAGCCTTTCCAGTACCATTATCTCCACTATCTCCTACAGGATTCTCAAAGTCAGCTAAGTCAATTGTTAAAGTTTGAGTCGTTTCTCCGAAATATCCAGTAACATAAGCTGTTATACCAAATAACCCTTGATACTCAAATCTAACAATAACCTTAGAGCCATCTCCTTCCAAGCCATAATAGTCCTTAACCCTATCTTCAGCCAGTGATAACCAACCTAGATTTTCAATTCCATTAATTATCTTCTCAGCGCTCTCTCTATATTGAGTAGTAATACTTTCGTTGTCAAAGTGACTATAGTACACTTTATGACATTGTATACTCATCTCATCCCCTATTGCCAAGCCTATGCTGATAGAGTCAATTACATATCTATCAGATGTTTCAGAGTTAAGGCTATTCGCCTCAATGATATTATTGGCATCCAAGAAGTAGATTGGAACTGTGCTAATGTCAATTTTTTCTTGAAAGGTGCTTTGCTTAAATAACTCATATCTCGCCCTAGAGTCACACTGCAGTACGTTTCCATAAGTGGAGTCATTTATAACCTTGGTTCTTCTGTCTATATTGTTTTCATGAAAAGGAGATGACTCTAAGGTGATTGAAGCCTCTGCTCTAGGAGTTAACCCTGTAATCTCGTCCATTTGACCATTAACAATAATCCTGTTTCTAACACTCTTGTATGAAAAAGTTTCTTTAAAAGAGGTGATTAAATCAGACTCTTTGTCAAACTTCCAAGCGACTGGCTCGTCATCTTTTCTCTGAATCATCATTTTTCTAAATACAAACGTGCCATCTATGTCATAGAAGCATTCCCAATCCATGTATAAATCTCGCAATTTGGTGATAACACTGAGGATAGTGTCTCCCTCATTAAACTCAAGAGTATATGGAACCTTTAATTCTGTAAAATCAATAAGCGTATTCCATTCACCATAGAAATTTAATAGTTGAGTCATGGCGGTGTTAAGTGGCGTGTCTGCTTCTATAATCATCTTATTCTCAAGTTCAGTTAATTCCCATTTTGTCATATTATCTTCTAGCTTAACACCTATCGTTCTACTATCTGAAGATATGCTTACTTCTGGTTCAGTTATATAAAATGTCCCTAGACAAAAATGAGTTACGCCTCTTTCAGATGAAGCTAAATCTTCAATCCCTGCATAGACCCTTATTTTGTTTGTCATCCATAATATGTTTCCACTTTTAGGAAGCAGATTCTCAAATAGGACAAAGGACAGATTTCCTGTCCTTCTTATTAAACTACTATTCGAGACACTTATATTACCGCCAGTAGACAACCCTTGAATTGTTTCAATCGTGTTATCTTCTTTATCCAGTACTTCAACCGTGATATGAATATTTCTTATCTGCTGAAGATGTAAATCCGCATAATTGGAATCGTCAAACATTTGAGATGAATTCATCACTACTCTTCCATCGATATAGTTACTCAAATACAATACCTCCAAAATCATCAAATGTCATTTTGGATGCATATGCATTTGCGATGAGATTATTCTTCATCATGCTACTGAAGTTTATTTCTCCAATCTCCACATAATCGAAAGTAATACTAGCCAAGTCTCTCAACAAATCTCCATCTTTATGAGTTGCTCTAGCATTCTGAGAAACAATCAACATAAGAACTCCACTATCCATCCTTAGCACTTTTGCCTTCGAATTGTTTAAGAAGTCAAGCCACTCTTGTCGATTAATCTGCTCTGCAAATTTGTTTATTCCACTTCCTGCCAAATCAACGGTCTGTTTCGAAAGTGGTAGTACTGTCAAGCTTCCACTTCGGTATTTGCTATTCCCAAAAATTACAATTGGGTATGCACCATTAATTGGCTTATTGATAGCAGATGTGGTATTGTAAGAGACTTCTCCAAGACTTATGTCGTATTCAAGTCTTCTATTCTCTTTGCTGTCAGTAACGAATATACCTTCGTATAAACACTGTACAGGGTCTGACAAAAGTTTGTCTCCAAGCACTTCGTTAGCCATCGGAACAATTGCGTACTGATACATCGCACCATTCTGTACATATCTATCAACATAGTCATATACATTGAATTCTGGATTATAGTCAAATTGACCAACAGGACTCCAGTTACTGGTTCCTGAAACAGAGCGATATAATTGAATTTTGTTAACGGTAAATCCTTCTGCGCCTATAGAACCTCCATCAAGACTACCGTCAAACTTGGCATCCATTATCGTAGAAAGCGTCCATATTGTAGGAGGTGAGGTATGGTCAACGATGTTCGTGTCCAAGTCTACAAATAACTCATCATATGTCCCCTGATTCAATTGCAGTTCATCTAACATGTCGGTACAAATAGGAGTATCCCATACACTTCCACCGTGTTCGAATCCAAAAAAGTTGTAGTCGATTATCATAATATCACCTCTCTTATAGTATTTTTAACGATATGTCTATTCGATGTTCAATCACTTTTGCAAACACCATAAACTCGGCATCAGCAGGAATAGTAACGATATTAGAGCAATGCCTAGATTCGATACCGTTGATTCTTTTTCTTGCAACAATCCTATTGTTATGCTTCCAAAACTCTATGGAGATACCTTTTCCATTTTCGGGATTAAGCTTCATAAACATCTTGTCGCTAGGAAGGCTTTTGCACCATATCTTCATTACAAAATCAGATGCTTTGTTCATTCCAAGACCCTTATAAAGTAGTGGTTTATTTGAAGGAATGATAATCCAATCATCATTAACGTACTGATAATTATCTGAATCGTAATTCTCCAAGCCAACTTCTTTATAGGAGTCGCCTTTAACCTGAGTTCCTATAATCTGTTTGAGATTGGCGGTTATCCTTATAAATCCTTCGTTATCATCATTAACCGTTGAGATTAATCCATTTACTGATGGTACGATATACATGGCTACAAATCGCTCACGATGTGTATAAATCACACCATTTACAGTTTCAACAAGACACTCAATGAAATAACCCTTTCCCTTTTCTAAACCCTTGACCAATTCTGAAAGTTCAACTGCGCTCTCAGGATACCTTACAGGAAATATAGTCATAAGGTCTTCATTCTCATCGTATAAAGAATACCTATAAGTTCTAACCTTCTCATTGTTCCCCTGAGAATAAGTTGCGACAAACGTCACGTCTTGATTATACACATAACCCTGACTATCGATACTCACGATGTCAAGAACTGGGGTTTCAAAAGTTCTGAATTGAATTTCATTTGAATATGAAGAATACGTCCCATCCGTGTATTTAATTCTAAGTTTGGCAGAGTATATCTTTCCGTTTACAAACTCTCTAGGTGGCAGATGGTGTACCTTTTCAAAGGAACTAAATTCAAAGCTGTAAACAATTTGACTATTTGAGACATCTGTAACCACTAGATGGTTAACCATAAACTGCTTGCTACCAGTAAAGTTAAAATACACACTCGTACCTTTGAGTGCGTCCCATGGTTGTACTCTTAATAGTGTAGGTTTAATATCTATCACTCAAACACCTCGTTTCTCTATTGCAATAATTTTGCTCAAGGAGAATTTTTAAAACTCTCCTTGAGACTATTATAGCTTATTTCACTTGCTTTGTAAAGATTACTTTTCCTTTGACTTTTGGAGGGCGAGTTGAGGAAGAGATAATATCGCTTCTTTAAACCCTTCCACACTTTTTACATTAGGGAATTCTAGCTTTTCTAGTGTAATCGTTATAGGCTGTTGAGCGCTATGCTTCTCATCAGCTACCTTGCCCCATGTTGGCATCTTAGAGATAAGCGCATTGGCAATGTTTTCTCCAATGTCCTTGCTTATATCCTTGAAGGCTTTTGCCATTTCAGATGGGAATGCAGGGAAGGTGTACTCTGCATTGTTCTGATTATCGTTCGTCCCATTGATGTTATCTAGGATACCTTCTTGACCAGTAATATATTTACTATAGGCATCAATTAACTCCTGTAGATATTCATCCTGAATTTGAGGGAAGTCACCGACTATTGATTCAAATGCAAGTCCTAACTCATCCATTGCTTTTTGGAAATCTTCAATAGAGTCAAACTGACCACTTTCTGCATCAGTCAACAGTTCGTCAAGCTTACTTAGATATTCCTTTCTAGCCTCTTCTTCCATCTGTTGGAGTTCCAACTGCTTTTGCTGAAGTTCTTTTTGAGTCTGAGTAACTTGTTCTGCATTAGCCTCATAAACCCAATCCCAAGTGCCATCTGCTTGTTGCTTAAGAACCTGAACATTTCTTTCTTTGTTAAGATTCTCTAGCTTTTGTTGAAGTTCCAATACGTCAAGTTGCTTGTTGAGATAGTCCATTTCATATCTGCTTAATTTCTCCTGTTTGGCAAGTTGAGCCATTTTCTCATCGTGTATCTGAGTTCCAAGGTCAGCTAATCTCTGATAAGTATCTTCGAGAGCAATCTCTCTCTCTAATCCTTCCATCCACAGTTCTTTCTGTCTTTCGAATTGCTCAAGCGACTTACCTTCAAACAATTCTTTTTCAAGTCTACTTATGGTTCCATCGAATGAATTAGACATGATGTTCTTATTCATATCCAACAATTCTTTATTACTATCTTTCAGAAGCTGTTTATATTCTTCCACTTCTGCATTGATTATTTCCCACTCGTAGCTTCCTTCTTCGTACATATTTAACTGTCTCTGTAGCGATTGCAGTGACTCGGCAATCTGTGAGTTCCTAGCTTTCTCAACTTCGAACAACTCGCTCAACAAAGCGCCTCTTGAAGCATTGTTGTCGCCACCAATTGAATCAATTATGCTCATCGCATACTCTAATTCATCTGATAACTTTCTATATTCATCCACAGCCTCTTCTATAAGACTAAATTCAAATTCGAATCTTTCCTTAATAGTTTCTTTAATGCTGTTCTGAGCATCGATTATAGACTGCTCATAGCTTTCAATAGATTGCTTAATGGCGTTTTCTTGCTCGTCCGTTAAAGAACTATCTTTTAATTGAGTCTTCAACTCATCAATCGCATTCCTACTTGCCTCGATAGAAGCTTTTAGGTAATCCTCTTGAATCTTAAGACTACTGATGATGTATCTATTTGTCAAGTTCTCCTTCTCTTCGCTAGTCATAGCTTTTTCTAAGTCGGAGTTGAACTTCTTCGTCAGCGCATCCTGCTTGGCAACAATATGTTGGAATAGGTCGTCAATCTCTTTGACAAATGTGTAATCTTCATCTTTTAGTCCAATGGCGAATAGAGAGTCGAATTCATCCTTTATTTCATTAGCAGTGGACTTATTGCCTGCAGAGTAGTCTTTTTGCATGGCTAACATGGCGTTATACTTAGACGCTGTAATATCCAGTTGTGCGTTTGCCACATTTCTTTCTCTGTCGACATTCTTTCTGGCGAATGCATCCAATGCTTCTTGAACCTCTTTTTCAAGGTCAATCCGTTGTTGTGCTAACGCCTCATGCTCATTATTTCTATTAAGGTTAAGCTTACTAGAAGTATAGGATTGTAGGTCATCGATTCCTGTTCCACTCAAAAGACCTTCTTGCAAGTTCTTTATATTATTGTCAATCTTGCTAGAATTGGAATCTATAGCTTTGTTGAATTCTTGCAAATCCTTCGTAACCCTATTAAACTCCAAATCATTAATAGACTTTCTATATTCAAGAATTGCGTCTGATTGACTTAATATGTCTCCTGCTAAGCTTTCTAAGTGTGTTCTTAGCGCCTCTCCATTTTCTTCATGATTAATTGTAGCTTTTGAAAGCTTGTTAAACTCATCGATGAGTTGAGCCATGTTTGTCTTAGAAGCATTCATAGCTTTTTCTGTTTCAATCAGGTTTAACTCAGCGTCATTTGCCCCGATTAATGAAAGACCTTTATTATGAATAGAATTTGAGTTGGCAACCTTCTTTTGTAGACTAGAAATTCTTTTAATGGTGGATTCAAAGGCTTTAATCTCTTTGCTAATCTCAGCCTGCTTAATCGCTTCATTATTCTCTTTTATAGTCTCATTAAGACTTGCAATACTATCAGAAATACTAGTCATTTCAGTTCCTAGAGTTTTCCATGTATTCAGAAGTTCTTCAACAGCAGTAGCTTTATCTCCTTTGAAACTTTTCGAGTGAGCAAGGTTAGTTATATCATTTCCACTAGTCTTAAAACCATGACCTCTAAGTTGCTTCAACACTTCGGTCATCTCGGTCTGTTTCTGACCAGATAGTGTTTTATAATAACCTTCTTGGCTCTTAAGTAAGTTGTTCTGATTTTTATAAAGCTTAATCAACTCTGCTTCATTTTCAGAAGCATTATGAATCGCTCTTGTAAGGTCATTAATCGATTGGGCGAAATCCTCAATCTTCATTTCAGTACCCCAGTATCTCCAGATATCACTACTTACTCTTGCATTAGCATTAGGGTCTTCTTTTGTTGATGTCGCATTGTTAACAGATGCTACTTGAGTAGGTGTCTTAATCAAGTCTCCACCAGAAGAAACTGAGGCTGAGGAAACTCCTCCAACACCTACTCCACCACTTCCTGCTGAGGAGGTATTTGGACTTGCTCCGAAGTTTGATGGGTCTGCGGTGCTGACGCTACCAAGTAAATCCATAACACCCTTCTTCATTCTTCCCCAAGTACTTTTGGCAGTAGTTTTTACTTCTTCCCAAATTTCAACAGTCCATTTAGTAGTCTTTGTCTCTGGAGCCTCGTTAATTGTTTTAGTGTAACTATCAATCTCGTCCTTAAGGTCTCCAGTTATCTCAAGAGTTTCACCCATTGCGCTTTGAATATCTGATTCTAGACCTAGCTTAGTTGCAGTTGCAGTAACAGCCTCGTACAAGACCTCTTGCTGTTTCTTCTTCTCTGCTTCTCTTTCGCCAATAGTTTTCCCAACAGATGCTCTAAGTTCATCGTTATGCTCGATTTCAGAGTATGTTATACTTGCGTATTCAGGGTAAGCATCTTTAATGGACTGCCATTGAGATTCCATCAAGCTTTGACCATTAACCAATCTGCTCGTGGCAACCTCTGATTCTTTTAGAGACTTTGTCAATGCATCATACTGCTCGACCATTGGCTTCATTGCAGATATCGCCTGCCCATCAGTCAAATGACTTATGTCTCCACCAGCACCAATATACTGTGCAAGTTCGGATGCGTTAGTTTCAATGTTCTCCATAGATTTCTTTATTATTTCTTGATTCTTTTTAATATCAGCATTCGCTTCTTCAATAGCTTTAGTTCTTATCTCGTAAGAACTTCTGGACTGTTCAAGAATCTGAGAATCCTGTACGCTAAGTTCTTCGCCTTGCCTCATCTTTTTCTCAAACATTTCGATAATCTTCTTATCTTCTTCTGCCTGTTTATCTAGATACTCAATCATACCTTGTTTTTCGCCAATTTTTTCATTGGCTTTAAAGATATTAGATTCTTGTTTCTGAATGTCTACCCCAACACCACGAACATCACTAGCCTTAAGTTCATTAAGTTTTTCTTGCAACTTATCTAACGCTTCGCCAATTGCATCAGGGTCGTTTATCTGGAGGTTTACGTCAACAATCCCATTTTCATCAGCAAATTTATTAATTCTATCAGCAAGCGCAAAGAATTCTTCTTGGCTCAGGTATTTCTGACCATCGCCTTCATCGTTTAACTCTCCGTCATACCATTGCTGAACTATTCCACCTTGTTTCTTTACTTCGCCAGTCTTTTCGTCAATTACAGGTTCTCCAGTTTCTTCATCTACAACTACTGTCCCATTTAACTCTTTATCTTTTTTCTCCAACTTACCATTAGTGACACCATTTTTAGCCATGAATGTTTTATGCGCTTGTATAATGGATGCCTCCCACTCTTCAGTTGAAGTTGTTAGACCTGATAGTAGATTACCCATCTTTTCAAATACTGGAACGCCCATAAGTTCTAAGATAATCAAAGCATCTCCAAGGATTGGAAGGAATCCTGCAGACTTAACTACTGCTTGACCAAACCCTTTTACAGACCTAGTCTTTTTGTTAATCGACTCTGTCTCTTTGTCGTTATCTGCAACGTTATTTTTGCCATTTGCATTTATGCGACTTCCAGTAGTTATAATGTGCGGAGTAGAGCCTTTAGATTTATTATCATCACTAGAATTATCCTTGCCACCAACAACGCCACCAACTACTGCTCCAGTAGCCATAGCCTTTGAGGTATTTACTACATCGGTATTTATCCCAGTCATCAATCTTCTAACTTCACGACCTCTTTGAAGGAATGAACCAAATCCTGTAGTGAGAACATCCTGAAATCTTTTCATAGCATTTGCGCCTGCGTGTATTGCTACGCCTGCAAAGATGTATTTAAAAGTTTTCATCAACTGTTCGTTCTGAGCCAATTCGTTCAAGTACTCTAAACCTTCTGTTAGCATCCCTAGAACTTTCGCAACGCCATGTTGTCCTCCACCAAGGGTAAACATCATTTCGTCCCAAGCGTTCTTAAGTTCTGCTAGTTTAAACTTAACAGAATCAGCTTGCTTAGCATGCTCAAGATAAGCAGAACCATTCACGTCCAATCCTAGTTGAGCATTTGCTCCATCTAGAGTAGATGCTATTGACGTATCCCACTGGTCGATTATTGCCCCAAGGGTCTCGGCATGCTCTTTTCCTGCCATATAGAATTTAGCAGTACCCTTTTGGTCGGTATTAAGTGTATCCCAAACAGAATGTAGGTTACCTAGAATCTCGGTCATTGACAACATTTCACCATTAGCATCCCTGAAGTCAACGCCAATATCTTGGAACCAAGCGAATTTGTTTTCGTTTTGACCAGTTAATTGGGCATTCATATTTGTAAGGTTTAGTGCGATTGATTTGATACCAGTACCAATTCTCTCCCCACCCTTACGAGTAGCTTCTTGCGCCCCAGTAATCATTGCAGTAAGTTCGTTGAACGACACCCCTGCATCTTTCGCAGTATTGGCTGAACGAACATAAGCTTTACCTAGTTCTGTCATTTCGATAGCATGATTATTGGCAGTTTCATTCATTACGTTAATAATGTCATTAGCTTCTAATCCATCTTTTCTAAATGATACAAGTGGCACAGACATATACTTTACCATATCATCTGGCGCTATGTTACCTACGAATGCACCGACCATGGATTTTTGAGCAAGTTCTTGAGATTCTGAGAAGGACTTCCCTGCTGTTACCCACTTCTCTGTTGCGAGAATATATTGGTCTGCAGTAACACCTAGTGCAGAGCCTGCGTCATATGCTCCTTGTGCAAATTCAGCGAACTCGAAATCCGTAGCATCAGCAACCTTTGTAACACCTATTAAAGCTTCATCGAGTCTTTGGATAGGCTCAAACATAGCCATGGCACCTTGTCTTGCGTTACTATAAAAGCTATATGGGTCTATAACTCCATGAGTATCATTAAGAGAACTATCTACTTCACGAGCATCTTGGCGAAGTCGATTCAATCTCAATTGCTCATCTTGCGCTCGTTGAATTGCATTAATCTCCTGCTTGACAGCATCGGTCATTTTGTTTTCTAACTCGATACCTTCTCGCATTTCATTTTGCTTTTTCTTTAGTTCTATGATTTGCTCTTCTATTACGTTTTGCTCACGCATCCCTGCAAATATCATATCACGTTGAAGTTGACCGATATCTCTTGTGATATCTGCGTACTCTTTAAGCTTGGCGTTTAAAGTGTCTTGCTGACCTTTGTGTTCAGCAATTTCTTGAACCCTTTGTCTCTCTTTTGATAAGATGGATTCTTCTAAATCTAGTTGCCTTTGCATCTCTGCAGTGACTTGTCCGTGACGTGTGTGATAATTAGCTGTTTCCTGTGAAATCCTCTCTAATTCACTAAGTTGTTTATTTAGTAAATCTAGTTGGAATTTCTCATCAGAATTAGCTTCTTTTCCAGATGCGACCAGTCTGCCTTCAATCTGAACCAGTTGCATCTTAACTTTATGAATTTCTCTCAGGTCTCCGAGCATGTTTTTTAACGCTTGTTTCTCTGCGTCTTGCTGTTCTTTAATAATATCAGAAAGCTTCTGCTCATCCTGTTGTTGTTGCTTTTTGGCTCTGGTTCTCTCCATCTCTAGATTTGCAATCTTTCCAATAGCATCTAAGGACTCTTTTTGAGCGTCAGTCATTTTTTCAGTTAGGCTATACTTCTCTACAAGAGACGATTGAATCTTGTTATAATGGTCATACTGTTCTTGGAGATGTCTTTTCTCACTCTCAAGCGCACTTGCTATTTGTTTAGCCAATTGCATTTTCTTAGATTCTAATTGTGCAACTTTAGAAATAGCGCTGTGAATCTCTTGCTCTTCTTCGGCTTGTTGCTTTTTAAATGCAGTTGTCATCTTCAACTCAAGATTGATGTCTTGCTGTCTTTTCAACTCTTTAATAGAATTGTCATCCAGAGAGTTTAAGCGATGCTTTTCTTTGTATTGCTCCTCAAGAAGTCCAAGTTGTTCTTTTTGAGTGTTTCTTTCTTTTTCAAGAATCTTGTAATGCTCGTCTCCTGCATTAACTTGCTCAAGTTCAATCTTGTGAATTCTCTTTAGAATGGTCTCAATTTCCTTGAGAGCCTTTTCTTGATTTTCAAGTTGCTCAACCTTTAAGCGACCATCGGCACCAAGAGTAATAGATTTGGAACTACCCATATCCTTATTCTCAGTCCACTTCATCGTTGTTGCGATAGTCCCATCCTTTAGTTCCTTTTGAATTCTTTGGAACTTGGAAACAGCATCAACTTGAGCATCCAGTTGAGTCTTCTGTTTTTTCATCTCATCAGTCTGGTCTTTTAAAGCAGATTCAGTCTTCTTAGCATTGCTAAAGACTTCTCTAAACGATTTGTCAAGGTCGGTCATCTCTACGTTTATCTTAAGACTACGACTCTTCTTTAACTCGGCATCAATCTTATCGATTTCTCGATTTACCTTTTCTAAGCCTTGGATAGCATCTTTGAAATCAAGATTGACATAGAACTGTTTGTCGTCAAGCAAGTCCTGAATCTTAGTCTTCATTCGCTTCAGGCTATTTTGGTCTACATCAACATTAATCTTTGCGTCAAAACCATCTTTAACTTTTGACCACTTCTCGGCAAGCTTCTGCCTTAATTCTGCTATGGTAGGAAATTCTACTTGAACTTCAATACCTATTCTATTTTTTGACACTTAGGCTAACACCACCTTCGCAATACTTTTGCTTAATCTTGTTCTTTTTTCTTCTCTCTAAGCTTCTTCATTTTTTCTCGAATCTCAGCCTTGGATTTAGGCTTAACGTAGTGCTTTTGGGTTGTAGAAATATCGCTATGATTAGCCATCTCTTGAGCCAGAGTTAAATCGCCAGTCTCGTCTACAATCTTATTGATAGCTGTTTTTCTCAAACAGTGAGGATGTAGGTCTGGTAATCCCAAAATAGTACCTATCTTTCTAACCCTCATATAAATAGATGTCTGAGACATTTTCTTGTATTCACCATTTCTCTTAACAATGAATACTGCGTCACACTCTAGATTATCCATCTCTTTACGCATTTCCAACCATTTCACAAGCAACTCTTTAGAATCTTCTTCAAAGGCTACTTCAACAATCTTTCCACGCTTTTCTCTAATATCGATAAACATCATGTTTTCTAAGTCCAGAGAAGATAATGTAAGTTTGGACACTGCTCCATTTCTGTTCGCAGATTCAATCATGATATGCCAAATCAAAAGGTCTTGGATGTCGAACTTTCTACCTTTAGTTTTTTCGTAATCCTCGTGAAGGACGCTTGTTATCTTATCAATCTGCCCTTGATTTAAGAAGTAATGATTAATAAGCTTCTCATCGTTGGCACCCTTCATTCTGTCCAACTTTCTATCAAATGGATGAGACTCAATCTCTCCTCTTTTGACCGCCCAAATATAATACGTTGAAACTGCAGAAAGCTTTGTATTAATCACTTTCTTATTGTTACCGAGAGTATCCTGACAGAATCCAATGAATCCTTCCATGATATCTACGCCATTCTCCATTAGTTCTTCGTCATGGATAAATATGTTTTCCCATTCTTCTTCCAGATAAACCAAGAATTGATTGAAGTAATTCTCATACACTTTGTAAGTAGTGTCTTTGACATCCTTATTCTTTATAATATTTGATTTCAAATACTTACTGTACGCCTTAATGCTTTTTGGGTTAATCTTAGCCTTCTTTTCTTTTGTAAAGTAACGCTTGTAAACCCTTTTTTGTTCTGCCAACTATATTCACCTCTTCAATTATGATACCGTGGTAATCATCCAACCCTGTTGGCGAAGCCTATCTGCCAACTCTTGAGCCATTTGCCCACCACTAAGTTCATAATGAGATGCCTGCATGTAATGTGCCCCTTCTCTATCCCATAGAGAACCACTTGTACCCTCTTCAATCCATAGAGGAATATATTCACTAACATCTATACTATGCATATCTGCGTGAGCATTCCATCCACCGTAGTCATGTACCCCATTCCTGATTTGAGGAGTAATCTTTTCTGTATCCATGAATATCTCAAATGTTGCGTATTTAGTACCAATCTTGAGATTCCCAACAGTAACGCTGTTTATCAGGTCGAATGTTCTATCGTAAGAATCGCCATCTGGAATATATGCGTCATATACTTTTTCTTGGATATTCTTCTGAACAATGTCGATACAAATCGCCACTATCTTATTCTCAATGGCTTCTAATATAGAACTCTTGAGATGGCTTTGTAACGAGGATACAGTCTTAAATCTTCTCGACATCTGACACAACTTCAGTCTCAGTGTTTTCTGAGCGCTGTTCGCTCTCCATTGCTTCTTTCAACGCCTTACTTGCTTCTTCGACCTTTTCAGATAATTCAATCACTCTTCCATCACGCTTGGCTTTGTCTAGAATCATATTTGGAATTGCATTCATAAGTTCTACTTGAGCCATGGTGCTTTCAGCCTGCATGATTTCAGTTTTCACTCGTTGTGCGTAAAGCTTATTGGTCTCTGTTACAATTTGTGCAACGTACTGCTGAGCGATTAATAAATGAACAGATGGGTTATTGATTACATCTTCTAACTCTTCATCGCTTAGGTTCCCTAAATTGATATTGGTTAGTATTGGGAATAATTCACGAATAACTGTTACTCCGTCAAAAGATACAACCCCTGTCTCTTCACCGAATCCTTGATTGTCACGCTGTAGGTCAACGATATTAGCGATATCTTCAGTTGTTGGTTCATATATCTCAATTGCTCCCTGTGGAGTTGAAATCAACTCACGAATCTGTCGTTCTACCTTGCTTACCTTTAATCCTTGAATGTGTATACTCACAAAATCATCTCCTGAATGTTATTGCAATACTTTTGTTTAGCACTGCTATGTAATTAATAATAGCAAAAAAGGAGATGGATGTCAATCTCCAATCTCCTTTTTCAATAATTTCTTTTAATAAAATCTAAGTTTCATTAAGTTATTTCTTTTCGAACTTACCGTCTTTATTCAAGGTGGCAATTTCTCCACCCTTTCCTTTAAACACAGCCAATCTGTCGATTATAGCCTGTGGTATAGGAACGCCCATCTGAGCCAAGTTCTCTAATATCGAAGAGCCTTCAACGAAGATGTAGAACCACACTGCAATCGTTCTTAGTATTGGGGCATCCTCTGGCATAAGTTTATCAAATTGTGTTGCAAGAATGATTACTATAAAGTACCCAAACTTTGTAGCAAATCCTTGTCGCATCCTTTTACTGGAAAACTCTCCTAGTACAAATCCCTTCACCACTCCAGTGGACATATCCAAGATTACACATGTTATAAATACTTGGAATGCAGTATCCCACCCACCAAATAGCCAAGTAACACCTGTTGCACCGCCAGTTAACCAAATAGGTAAAGCGTCAAATTCTTTCAAATATAACACCCTTTCGTCATTATGATTTTAGTCATAATGACTGCAGAGTTCTAAGATTCCCATTACCAAGTCATTGCAATACTTTTGTTTAAACTACTTCTTCTACATCCCATTTTATATCGACTATTTCTTCATGAGATGTTGCCAAGGCGACTTGTTGTTTTAAAGTGTTGTACTTAAATAACTGAGTCTTCTTATGAGAGAACGCTTCGATATAGATTTTTAACCACTCTTCCTTGGTATGGCTGATATACCCTGCATCCTCTGTTTTCCACATAACTTGAGTAATAGTATCATCCTCTGATAACTCGTCCTTTTGACCAATCATATTCACTTGGTCATCACGATTCGTTCGATATCTACGACCATTACTGGCGATAAAACCCTCGATGATTTTAGTCTCGCAATCCTCGCTCATCAAATCTTTTTTCAAAGTCTTGTGATAATCCAAGATGTAAGATTCTGTAATCTCAAAAAATGCAACCCTTTCTTTATTCGCTATCTGTGAAATAAGTCTATTCTTCTCGTCAAGCGACATCCCATTTAATCCAACTTTAAGTAACTTGTAGTCTAATTCTGTTAAGCCAATCATCTTATTCTCCTTATCTTCGTTTAATTTTCTGTTCTAGATATTCAACTTGTTCAGATAATTCTTGAACAGCTTTCCACAAGTAAGATGTCATCGCATAAATATCAACAGCATCTCCTTGCTCTGTTTTTATCTCATCAGGAACTTCATCTACTATGAGACCTAGTCTCTGCTTCCTACTCTCATCTTCGTCCTTGTACAGGTATTCATAGGTATTAGCACTCTTAACCCTGTCTAGATATCTACCTTCTACCTTCTTAATTCTCTTCTTTGCTCCTCTTTCCGACTGCGCTGACCAAATACCCTTTACAGTTGCCCAACCAGTATCTCCACCGTTACGGAACTCAAAATCTGACGTTGAATCTACTATTTTCAGGTACCCATGCCAACCTAACCGCAAACGTCTACTTCCATTGCCATAGTCAAAATCAGCAATTGTCGAACCAGCAGGAGCCATTCTCACTAATCCACCACTTGCAGTTCCTATAACTAAGTTTCCACTAGATGTTGTTACCGTATTTGTTCTAACACTTCCTGAAAACGTAGTATTTCCACTAGAATCTATGATTAAGTCATTTCGATACGAAGATGAATCAGCGTGACTTCTAATTCTAAAAGAATCTCCATAGTTTCTATTTGCATACATAGTAAAAGTATTATCTGCGTGAGTAAGAGCATTTTGAAACGGAAACATTAAACCAGTTGCGGAAGAGTTTGCGTAAGGTAATCCTATTCCATCTTTTGTCTCTAAATAGTTTGGTAGAACCTGAGCATTCATAAACTTCCATAAATAAGACTCGCCCTCATATGGACTTGCCATATCCCCCTCTACTAACTGAACTCCATCATAGATAATCCAGTTTGTATCAGCGCTATATAAAAGGATACGCATATAACTAGCAGTAGATGGAACCGTAAACGTATAAGAATACCTCTTCCAGTCTCCAGATGGAGCGCCAAACGTTTTTGACCATGTACCCAAAGAGGTTCCTGCATCGTTCCAAGCCTGATAGTAAAACCTTACTTTCCCTGGGGTTCCTGAAAACGGAGGTCTTGCGTGTGCTGAGAGCGTATATGTTGTACTAGGTTTAACAGGAATCATTTGTGCTACATAGTTAACACTACTACAAAGCACTGCGTTGTACCCCATAAACTCCGCAGGATTTCTGTCTGTCTGCCAAACTGTGTCTAGCAAAGGAGAACCTATTTTATACCACCCATGAAAAGTTGTACTAGTTCCTATAGTAGAGGTGTCAATTTGGAAACCCTGTGGCGATGCAGGAGATGCCCAGTTTGGCTTCAACATTTCGAAAGAATGGTCTTTCAACATGTTTTCCCTAGGATTCAAGGTGAATCTAGCGTCACCACCAGAACTCTCCATAACAAAGTCTCCATCTTTAACCGTTACCCCTGCGCTATTGATAGTTACCTTGCTATTGGAGATAGTCATCTTGTCTACATCAATAGTTCCTGCTTTCAACGCACCAACTAATATGGTATCAGTCTCAATTTGACCACCATTAATAGTTGTCTTGCCAGACATCTTCCAACGGTCTGTGTCTGCCTTAGCCGCATTCGCAGTACTATTGGCAGTGTTCGCAGTACTATTCGCTGTATTTGCAGTTCCCTGAGCATTATTCGCCAACGTTCTAGCTGTTTCGGTTATATTCTTCTGAAGAATAGCTTTTTTATCGTAGTAGTCATCAAACTGACCTCTGAATGTAGCACCAGTAACGTCACTAGTTGTAGTCATACTTGTCAATATACCACCACTGCCATTTAGCACAGTATTAAGAGTATTATACGCATTTACATAATTTGTCTTATCAGTAGTTATCCCAAAGGTCGTGGCGTTTGCTTCTAAGGATGTTTTCTCGGCAACCATCGTTGCCCACTCTTTCTTCAATTGAACTTTCTCAACTGGCGTAATCTTGCCATCGGAAGACATGTCTGCGATTGCGTTAAGTGCTGTATTGGCGTTAGCCTGAATCTTATCTGTCAACGCTTTGCTAATTTTTTCAGCTTCAGTATAGTAGGTGTTAACCTGTGTCTTAAACGTATCTCTAGTAGTGGTGGTGAATGTATAAGTACTAGTCATACTCGCCAAGATATCTAATTGAATTCTAGGAGTAGTCGTATTCAACGCATTATAAGCGCTGTCGTAGGTTGTCTTTGTTACTCCTAACGCAGTCGCCTGTGACGATAGCTGAGTATATTCTTGTTGAATTCTATGCCACATCCTAGCTAACTCAGCTTTTTCGATTGGAGTAACTTTCAAATCCGACAACATGTCGTCCGTAGCAGTCTTTGCAGTATTCCACTTAGCTGTAGCAGTAGATATTATTTGACTTTCTGCAACGGTACCACTAAGTTTTGCAGTATTAAATGTACCATCTGAATTAATATTTCCTGCTCTACCCCAAGTTGATTCGTTGGCATTTACCGTAGCTAAAACTTCATAAGCGTTAATCTCCTGCTCTGTTGCAGGGCGTGAAATCATCTCGCTAAATGTTACTGTTTTAGCAGTGACTGTGCCAAATGATGACCAACTTCCCATTGGAAATACTGCGTAACCTGTAAAACCACTTGGACTAGCAGTCTGCTTGATTACTTTGGTAACTGTGTACCATTTATTCAGCACTGGCGAAGAGACTAGGTCTTTAAAATGTATTTTATGGTCTACGTTTGCTGTCGCATTATATCTAAATAATACCCCTGCCCCATCAATAGTTCCACTTTCGAGTCTAAATGTCGCCTGAACAGTAACATACTGAAAATATGGGTAATTTGTTACTGAAGTAGGATTCAGATAGTTGCTTGTTCCTGCTCCGACTACAAATCTAACCATATTACCTTTTTGTCCTGTCTCAGTAACCTTTGTCGGAGTTGTACCAGAAGCACTAGAGTACCCTGTAGGAAATGTTCCAGTCCAGTCTATGAAATATGGGTTCTGATTTATTGCATCTCCATTGTTTGCAATACTTGTCTTCGTTGTTGTATCAAAACTGTTAAATGTAACCTTACCAGTTAAATCTATGTTATTACTGATTAAACTTATAGCATTGGGAGTTAAAGATATCGCTGAAGCGATTTCTTGCGATTTAATCTTATTATCAGAACCTACTACCAAACTAATCTTATCTGACTGTTGCGTAATCGCAGTCGCTTGAGTTGTCCACGGAGTAGATGCTGTAACGGTACTAACAATAGCATCTGGAGTAATCTTTGTTTCCGCAGTTGTCACCCTACCTGTTAACGCAGGAACAGTTGTGTCCCTAAGAGTATTTGCAGTGCTATTCGCTGTATTCGCTGTTCCCTGAGCATTATCAGCCAAGGTCTTTGCTTTTTCAGCAACCAACTTTAATAATGCAGTTTTTGCATCGTAATAAGTTTTAAAGTTAGTTCTAAAAGTCGTTCCAACAATATCGCTAGTTGTTGTCATACTGGAAAGCAATGGCGTAATATATGTGTTAAGTGCATTATAGGCATTGACATACGTTGTTTTCTCGGTAGTAATAGCGTATGTAGTGCCTTGGGACTCTACATTAGCTTTTTCTCCGACAATAATATCCCATTCTTTCTTTACTGCGTTCTTATCTCCTGCAGTAAGCTTCGAATCGCTTGCAATGTCTGCTAACACATTATTCGCTGTATTTGCTGAGTTCTGTGCTGTTTGAGCATTTGTCACCGCAGTATTAGCAGTAGTTTGCGCTGTACTCGCATTAGACTGAATTTTATCTGTCAAAGCCTTTCCAATTGCTTCAGCCTCAGTTAAATAAGTATTTAATTGAGTTTTAAATGCATCCCTAGTTGTTGTCGTAAAGGTGTAAGTTGTTGTCATATTCGCCAAGATATCTGTCTGAATTCTAGGAGCAGTCGTATTTAGTGCGTTATAAGCACTATCATAAGTCGTCTTAGAAACACTTAAAGCTGTTGCCTGAGTAGATAACTGAGTATACTCTTGTTGAATCCTATGCCACAGCCTTGCCAACTCTGCCTTCTCAATTGGAGTTACTTTCAAATCAGACATCATATCGTTAATACTATTCTGAGCAGTGGTTAAATCAGATTGATTTGCCTTCTTGTTCAACTCTGTATTGGTCTCGGTTTTCGTATATACCTCAGATGCTGTTGCCTTAAGATTAATCTGCCCTGCCTGAGTAGTTATAGATGCCTCTGCTGTTGACAATCTAGTATTTACACCACTCATATCTGTCTCATAATCAGTTTTTGTTACACGCTGAGTAATTGCATCGTTTGCCACTGTAAGTTGACCCTCTGCGGTTGACACCCTAGTAACCAACGCAGGGATTGTAGTATCTCTAAGGGCGTTCGCAGTGCCATTCGCTGTGTTGGCAGTTGAGTTTGCGGTATTGGCGGTGCTATTAGCAGTATTAGCTGTACTATTAACCTTATCGTTAATCGCCTTACGAATCTTTTCAAGTTCTGTAAAGTATGTGTTAAATTTAGTTCTAAAGGCATCTCTTAAAGTGGTTGAGCCAAAAGTATAAGTCGTGTTCATTGTAAGCAATACTTCAGCTTCAATCTTTGGAGTAGTACCATTGAATGCATTATATGCATTTGTGAAAGCTGTCGTAGATACTGCAACCGTGGCGACCTGTGCATTAGCTAGAACTTGAGCATATTCAGCCTTTATTCTTTCCCAGTCTGTTTTTAAAGCAATCTTTTCAACCGATGTGACCTTTAAGTCAGAAGACATGTCGCTCACAGAGTTAGTAATAGCAGTCATATCTGTTTGATTGGCTTTCTTATTCAACTCAGTGTTGGTCTCTGCTTTTGTATAAACATCTGTAGCATTTGCCTTTAAGGTAATATCGTTTGAGGTCTGATTTATATTCGTTTCTGCTGTACTAACTCTAGTAACTAAAGCGTTTAAATCAGATGTATTCGCCTTGTTGCCCAACAAGCTATTTGCTTCAACCTTAGTGTAGACATCTGTCTTTACTGCTCTCAAGTTTATCTCGTCTGCGTTTTGAGTAATAGCTGTGTTTGCATTGGTTATCTTTAAATCCAACTCTCCAACTTTACCATCAACTTGAGATATGGAATAAGTCGTAGCCTTGTCAGCCTTTAGTGCGATATCAGTAGATGTCTGAGTGATTGAAGTCTCTGTTGCAGTTACCCTTGTAGCCAATGATGATAATCCACTATTAGCGGTATTGGCGCTAGTCTGTGCGTTATCAGCTAATGTCTTAGCATTCTCTGCTACCTTTTTCAATAATGCAGTTTTTGCATCATAATAGGTTTTGAATTTTGCTCTAAAATCAGTTCCTACTATTGTAGATGTTGCATTCAGGTCTGTTAAAAGTGGAGTAACATATGTATTCAATGCGTTATAAGCATTAGTATACGTTGTTTTCTCCGTTGTGATTGCATACGTTGTAGCCTGAGATTCTATATTAGTCTTTTCACCAACTATTACATCCCATTCCTTCTTTGTTGCCTTCTTCTCTACAGCAGTCAGTTTATTATCATTTGCAATATCTCCAATAAGATTATTGGCAGTCGTTGCAGAAGTCACCGCATTGTTCGCAGTTGTTTGTGCATTACTTGCATTAGTTACTGCTGTATTGGCGGTTGTCTGTGCGCCATCTGCCAAAGACTTGGCTAGTTCAGAAGTCTTCTTAAGTAAGAGAACTTTCTTGTCATAATAATCTTTAAACTTCGCCCTAAAGTCAGTTCCAACAATAGTAGAAGTATCTGTTAAGCTAGAAAGAAGTGGAGTAATATAAGTACTCAACGCAGTATAAGCTGTACCATAGTTTGTTTTCTCAGTCGTTACGCCATAAGTTGTAGCTTCTGCATCAATTGTGGTCTTTTCAGAAACAATGATATCCCACTCTTTTTTCACCATGTTTTTTTCCACTGGTGTCAATTTACTGTCACTTGCAATGTCGCCCAATAATGTGTTAGCGGTAGTGGCGCTATTTTGTGCTGTTGTGATGGCGGTATTAAGTTCTCCAACTTTTGTGTTGTACTCAGTCTTAGAAACCCTTAACGCTATCTCATCATTTGCAACAGTCAATGAGCCTTCAGCAGTTGTTAATCTACCGTCTAACGTGTTCAACTCTTCCTTAGTAGCCTTTAAATTAATTGCATTAGTGTTTAAGCTAATCTGACCCTCTGCAGTACCAACTCTTCCAGTCACAGTATCCAATTCACTTTGAGAAGCTTTAAGATTAATCGATGTTCCAAGTTGCTCTATCTCTGTAGCATGAGTATCAACTTTTCCGTTTAGCAAATTATAGTCTGTTTGAGAAACCTTAGAAGTGATATCGGTCTCTGTTTGAGTGATTCTACTCTCAGCATCTGATACTCTTTGAGAGTATGCGTTGAAATCTGTGCTAGAAACCTTAGACTCAATTTCTCCAGACAATACGCTAATCGAAGCTTCATTTGCAGTTACTTTATTGCCTATATCAGTAACATCTGTCTTACTAGCCTTTAACTCAATCGCCTCTGACGTTTGTTTTATCAGAGTCTCTGCTTGAGCAAATCTAGTTTCATTTTTATCACCGACACCTATAACGGTAGTCATTTTATCAACTTGGGTTGATATAGCTACTCCGACATCAAGAATCGATGCCCCTGTCTTGTTCCCATGCAAAAATTCGATGGTGTTCCATCCTGCTCTCAAGGATAGAGATACGTTAATTGTGTTAGTCCCACTATACTTATTTTCGTAAATCTTCGCACCATTCATGTATACAGCCAAACTATCATCAAACTGTATATCTAGTGAAATAGTCTTCGCCACTTCCAATTTAACATTGGTAAAAAGGTGAGTAATAATATCGTCACCTGTGAATGCAATCAGATTAACAGAGTCTTCAAAGTCCTTGGTTTCTGATGCTACCATTCCACTAATTAATGGGAACGATGGTGGAGTCTGACTCAAGTCTGTTCCGACCACATTATATTTTGAAGCGACCCATTGATTAACGCCTACTGCGTCATCGAAATCTCGTTGTGTAACCCTTGTTGATAACTCGCCCTCAATGTTGGTAATTTCATTTTCAACGGTGCTGACCTTCCCTTGTAAATTATCGAAATCCAAGGATGACACCTTGCCAGTTAACTCACTCAAAATAGAGTCATACTCTTCCTGATAAGTTTCTATGTTAACCTTGTCAAGTAATTGACCAGTTACCTCTTGATACTTCAATTCATGTTGAGTAGTGTCAATCTTCTTTGTTAACTCTCCATTAACATATTCCAAATCAGCTTTCAGTATAATATCTGCTACTGCTTGATTTGTTTTAGCTTGTAAATCTGTCTGTATTACATCGAAGTCAACTTGATTTAATCTAAGTTGCTCCTGAAATACTTGCATATCGCTGAGCGCTTGACTATTACTGCCTACAACAACTAGTGAATCGTTAATTTGAGCCTGTTGTAAATCTGCATTCGCCTCAATCTGCTCTAATCTTTCAACTAGGTCGTCAGGAACGCTTCCTGCGCCACCACCGCTAAAAAGTTCATTGATAGCTGATACTAAATCGCTTTTGTTTACAGTAAGTAGCTTTGATAAGTCTCCACTCTCTTTTACTGATGCGTATTTCCATTCATTATTTTCAAGATACCGTATTAATCTTGCCATAATTTTATGTTATCCACCTCTCTCACAAGTAAGAAAAGTATATAATTGCAATACTTTTGCTTAATCTAAGTATACTATCCTTTATGGGATAAGTCAACGACTCATCCTAATAAAATTTGGATTTTAATAATCTTTTTCTATTTTTGGATACAAAAAAAAGAGGGGTCTGCAATTTTTAAGTTAACAGACCCCCTAGTCAAGTTTTTCCGTTGCTTGCCAACAAGCTGACACCCATAGTTCAGCAAGAATTGGCGAGAACTAGTCTCGCCTTTCAATCAATTACTCAGTGATGATTTTGTATTCTGCGATTGCTTTATCTTTGTTCGGGAACAAGTCGAAAGTTGCAGAAAGGTTTGTCGGCTCAGTTGCGGACATTGTCACAGTGAAGTTAGACTGTGGACGAGCATTTGGATATTCGATTTGAACGAATTCGTCTACGCCAGTCTCACGCTCACGGATAAGAGCGTCAGCTACTACACGGAAAGATTTAGGGAACTTGTCTGCAGAGATAGTAATAGATTTCACTTGGGAATCAGTTACTAGGTAGTAAACAGCGAAAGCAGAACCTTCTACTGCATCAGAAGCAAAAGTTAATTCGCTACCAGTTACCATGAATTGAGCGCCAGTTGCAGTTGCTTCAACTTCTTCTAGAGGTTGACCTACATGCTCAAGTTCATCTGCTCCAACAGCAACAACTTGTACAGAACCTGTTACAGGTGCGCCTGCAAGAGTTGCAGTTTTAGAAGCGCCTACTCGAACCACTTCACGTTTAGCGATAGAAGCTTCGCCAGTTTTTAATTCAGTTCCTGCTAATAGAGCCAACCATTTAAGGTCGAATACTTCCATTTCAACAGCTAAAGTTCCTTGACGGTCATAGTCCCAAGCGATGGAACGAGTACCTTTTGCGTTTGCGTATACACGCTCAGCAGTCCACTCGTTAGTAGATACGTTTGCGTAATCTGTGTACAAAACTGGCGCTCCAGTTGCTTTGTCAAATAGAGACAAGTTTGCACAATCTTTAATACCGTAAATTGACATATTAATATGCACCTCTTCGTTTTAGTGTGTTGCAATACTTTTGTTTAGCATTGCTTTATATATAAAGGTTGCCCTTTATTTTCCAATTTTTATAGTGTCAGTCCAATGCTTTACATTGTCTTTCACGTCAAACTTTTGACTCAATTTGTATCCCATGCCAATGTTGAATGCATCTACACCAACTATGCTTTTATAAGCATTCATGAAATACCAATATGTCATATTATCAATCTGCTCAGTGGGTATAAATGATTTTCCACCGAAAGAAACGTAATTAACCATGTCCTGCATGTATACCGCATTCTTTTCAGCGTTTCTTCTACGACCCTTTTGCAGTTTTGCCCAAATATCTTTCTGTCTCTTGGTCATATTTTTGGGTGGCTTCTCTACTTCGATATCCTTACGACCAATAACATCTTGAACTATAAGTCTTAGCTTATTAAATTCTGAGCCATCAATCATATATGATTTATCTACTATAATCTTTTTTCGATTATCTAGAAATCTTACAGACTTTGCATTCAGGAATAACTTCAAGCTTTCCTCAAGGACTTCTTGTGAGTTTTTTCCATTGAATATATTATCTAAAAGCGTTTTACCATCTTCCAACTTTGCAAAGAATAAGTCAAATATACTGAACCGCCTTCTTAGTTCCTCTTCATTTTCGACTCCACTAAATACAGAGTCTGTTGTGATAATATAAGGAAGTATTAGCTCATTATACGAATCCTCTCCTAAGTCAACTATAGTGCTAACTTTTGGTTGAGTGACGCTAATACCATGTTCTTTATTCAGCGTAATTGCTCTTCCCATTAATAACTTTAATTTGTCTACTCCCATCCCACTCTTCTCCTATCCACAAACTATTTAAAGTCTGCCATAGTAAATGAGATTGAATATCCACCAAATTTATTATTATGCATCCAAAGTTCATTCACATATCTAAGCTTAAGTTCTCCCATGCCGATACCCTTGGTACCGTCAAAGAGTCTACTAATTTCTCCAAGCATAATGTCTTGTCTAACGCCACTGTCTGTCCTCATCAAGTCGACATGAGTAAAGAAATAGAAAGCTATTTCCCCTGCCTGATAGTCATCGTATACCTTAAATCCTTCTTGATGCTTTCTGAAGCCATTAACTCCTAGAGTTAAAAATGTCCCCTGATTCTCAATTGGACTAGGAACGAATCGATAAGGAAATACCTTATCATACATCAGTTCAAAAGGATTCTCTACATCTCCTTGAAAAAGAGCATCAGCAGAGTTGTACTTTAGTAACTTAACCAGTTTCTGGTCACCTAGGCATCGTTGCAAGACTTCCATTTTGTATTCACCTAGCTTTTCCATAGCTGATAGTCCACGTTTTACTTGTTTAGTCATAACCTTCTCGCCCTCCCTTAAGTAATTTAATATGGACTAATTATATTAACTGTCTTGGAACCAACTGTTCCGTCAATAGTTTTACCAATGACTGAAATTGTAGAGCCAACCTTCTTGAAATTACTTTCGATTCGAATCGAAATATTCTGAGGGGTCTGTTCTACTACGGTTGCTACAGCCTCTGTGTCGGCAACAATCCATTCGACTATATCTTCTGATACAACGTTTCCATCTTGTAATATAGTAGCCTCATATTTTACAAGAGAGCCAATTCTTGCCTTGTCCAAGCCATTAATAGTAATCTCCTTAGAGACACCTGTTGATTCTTGAGGAGTAGAATCCTCAGCTATCGCAGTGTAATAATCTGCAATGCGCTCTTCTACATTGTCACGACTCGCATTTACGAAATCCTGCTCTAATAGATAATGCACTAAGCCTTGGCGAGACACAGTGTCTTTAAACATGACCTGATAAACTTCTCCACCAATGAATAAACGTTGACCAATTTTGATTCCTCTAGACTCTGGATTATCTTGTAGATACATCATCATTTTTGCGTTAACAATCCATGAGTGACTTCCACTTGTACTAACCCCTAAAGTATAGAGCGTTTGGTTCTGGATAAAGGCAGGATAACCGTTGCCATTGCCAGAAACGTTGTTTCCAACCATCCATTTGATTGAGTGGTTAGACTCTTTAATCTTGGCTTGCTTGTGAGTGGGTATAGTCTTATGCTCATCCGTGAAAACTATCCATGTGGTATTTCTCCACGATATGTAAGAACCAACCCTCATATTACTGCTGTTTTCAACAACTACATACTTATCATCCGACAGGTCTTTGTTATTGTTTTGGTTAACATCCTGAAATACAGCATTTTGTTCAATCCCATCAATATGAACTATTTCATTAGCCAGTGATGAGTCGAACCACTTTTGAAATGACCTTGATTTCTGCATTAATTTCCTATCATAATTAGATAGACCCTTCGATTTCATTCGACTTAGAAACGTTGAAGAATACATAGAGGTTACCACCCTTCAGTAGTGAAGTTTTTCCAAGTATATGCTCTAGCATATTTGTCAACTTCCTCTTCATACTCTTTTTCAAGCCTTGACAATTCTTTGAGGTAACTAGTACCTTGAATCGCCTTATAGTCTCTATCACCAATATCTTTTGTCATTAAATCTGCGCTATTAAGCTTAGGAGAAATCCAAGCCTTCTTCATTCCCAATGATAATATATACACTTCGTTTGAGTCTAAAGTCTCTTCAAATTCACCAATACCATTTTCAACGGTATATTTTTCTAAGTCTTTTTTGCATTGAGGAAAAAGCACTTTTGCAGTATCTAGGTATTCATAAAGAACTTCGTTCAATTCCTCTGGAGAAACCAACCCTAACTCATAGTCATCTATGAGGGATAAGAATTTCTTATAGATTGTTTGAAAAGATGTTGCCACTAGCAACACCCCCTATCAAATATAGATATCTTTATCAACTTCTGTATCTTTAGCATCTTCGAATAAATCTTCGCTCACAAAGCTTTCGATAATTTGCATCTTGTTGTAATCTGCAAACTCTTTAAGCTTAAATAAGGTTACAGCAGACTCGATGATTTTACCACGGAGTTTTTCATCCATGTTTTTCATAATTCTCTCGAAGCTTTGAACTGGCGCTTTAATAAGGAAATCCTTGATATCGCCAATTTCAGGATTGCTTCCTGATAACTTTTTAGTAAGTGACAGGTATTCATTATAACGCTTGTCTAATCCTAAGAAGATTAATACATCTTCTACAGTGTAGTCTTCATGCATAACTTCAGTGATAAGAATTTGGAAACCTTCCAATACTTTTCGACTAGAGTTTAAGATTGTTCTTAAATCACCAACGGTAATGTATTCTTCGTCACCAATTTTGTGTAAGTCTATAACCATAGACATACGAGGATTAGAATAGTAGAAACGACCAATTGTATTACTTACAACTACTACTTCTACATCTCTATCAACAGTAACCCTACGTTTACGTTGTGGCTGTGGTTTCTCTGTGCGTACTGCACGTTGATTGTTATTGCTTCCTTTGTTACGATTATTATAATTTCGCTTGTTTTCCATTATTCACGACACTCTCCCACGTTTTTGCAATAGTTTTGTTTATGATATCAGCGAGGGAATCCGTTAGGATTTCCCCCTCTGTATCATCATTATACTACAAGGCTAAGAGCATTGCAATACTTTTGTTTAAAGATTATTGGATTTTGTACATTCCGTAGATAGCGGACTGCATTACGCCAACGCCCATTTTCTTTTGGATTTGGTACTCCATTTGTTGGTCGTTACGAGTTCCTGCATCTGCAACTTCAATCATAGTCGCTTCACCTTCAACTACTACCTTAACGATTTTCTCGTTTTGAGGTAATACAAGAAGCATGTTGTCGTCTACGAAGAATTCGTCAGTACCGAACTTGTGTGCTTGTGGTAAAAGAATTAGGTCAGTACCACTTACAGTTCCAATGTAACCAACTTGGTTCATTTTGTCTTTCATGCTGTCGGACATAACGATGTCTTTAGATACTTTACGAAGAGCCTTCTTAGTACCCATAACAACCGCCTTACGACCGCCTGCTTTAGCTTCGATATGTTGAATCATGTCGAATAAAACATCTTCTTCGTAAGTTCCAGTAACACCGTAAACTGCATTCAATGCAGAGTAAGACTTAGCGATTGCTTCGTAGATACGAACGCCCATGTCATTTGCAAAAGAAAGAGTTAAGCGATTAACCATAGAAGTCCAGTCAATCATGCCTGCAACGAATTGCTCCAACTCGGCATAAATTTTAGCACCGAAGTAATCAGTTTCAACTTCGAAACGTCTGTTAAGGATTTTTTGTCTACGAAGGTCGTTAGTACCGCCTGCGATACGAGCGATGCGGAATAGGGATGGGTCTTCAACCTTGAAGGAAGGACGCTCTCCAACTGCAACGTTCTTAACCTCAGCCAAGTTATCAAATTGATTAGTGATAACTACTCCTAGGTTTACGTCTAATACTTCTTCGATGATTGTGAATACATCGTATTTGTTAGCACGGAAGTTCTTGTAGTTAAACTCTCCACCACATGCTACGTTAATTGCATTACGAAGAGCATCTTCTCCTGCTACTTCATTGAATCTTACTTCTTTACCATTATATACGTCCAACGCCAAGCGTTGTAAGTCTGTCATTTTGTTTTTCAAAGCATTTCACCTTCCAGTTATAAGAGTTGGGGCAGGATAATTAAACCCTGCACTTTTAATAATTTTGTTTTATATAATATTACTTAGAGAAACGAATTACAGCTAGTTGTCCTGCAATAGCGTCAACATCGATATCGATGATTTCACCATGGAATCCAGTTGCAAGGTCGTTAACAGTGAATCCAGTTGCAGATGGGTCAACTAAAGCACCCTTTGCTACTACACCTTCAACGCCATCAAACGTAATAGAGATGATATCACCATCAGCGATTACATATCCACGTCCAACTTTTCCTGCTTTAAGAACGAAATCTAATTCGTTTTCACGGTCTCCATAAACTAGACCATTAGAAACGTGTAATACAAGTTTCTTAGCTTTGTCTCCACTTGGAGTAGCTAAACGAGCCTCTCCATCAGCTTGTAATGCTCCAAGAGCCACGAATTGACCATTAACTAGGTCTTCTGTAGCAACGATTGATTCGATGTGTGCGTTAGCACCAATTTTGTCTAAACGAACGTATGACATCAGTAAATACACCCTTTCGGTTTTTTATATTATTTTGAAAAATATACAGAAGCAGACCCATAAGGGTTAGATTCATTAGTATTAATTGCGCCAACTCTTACTTGAGTTGTTTCTTCTTGCTTGTTAGCAGAGAAGTGGTTTTTCTTCAATAGTACAAAACCAATCTCTTTCTCAATATCTTCCATAGAGAAGTTCTTGAGATTTTCATTGATAGTTTGATACTCTTCTTGAGATAGTGTGCTAGAATATTGAGCGAGTTTTTGCTCTTTCTCAACTAACTCAATGTTTGACTTGAACTCTCGTAACTGGGTAACTTCTTGCTCTAATGCTTCAAAGTTATTACGAGTTGAGTCGATTGCCTGTTTTTCACTAGCATTTAAGAACATAGGGAATAACTCTTCAAATTCACCAATAGAAACAGCGTTTTCGTGCTTCACATAGTTTACCTTGAAGTATTTTCCACTTTTCTCATCTTCAACAACCGCATGGTTATCATATACTTTAGACACCCATACCCAAGAATCTTGGAACGTTTCATGTTGGTCTAAAGCTGTGTATAATCCACTACGAATATCATCATGAGATAATTCAAATGTGCGTGTGAATTTTATAGGCTCTTCTACAGTAGTCTCAACTGTAGAAGGTTGCTCGTCTTCAGCTTCGAATTCTACAGCAGGAGTTTCCTCTGCAGGAGTCTCTTCTGTACTTGGAGTTTCCTCAACAGGAGTCTCTTCGAAGTTTTCTGGAGTAGCTTCTGGAGTCACTTCTTCAGCCACAGGAGTTTCTTCCTGCGATTGTGGTTTCTCCTCGAAATCAGTATTTTCATTTTCTAAGATTACTTCATTAGTAGGCACTATATCCTCTCCTTCCACTTTTGTCATAGAGAAGTGATTGTTGAACTCAGTCAACATTTCACTTAAATCAGATTGTATCTTATCTGCAATCGAGAACTTTTCAATTGTACTAGAAATCATTGCAGGGGTAACGTCATCACCAAGTAGGCAAGCGCCTTCGAACTTTGCTTGTGTAAATACAAACAAGTTTTCTTCATTCATATATCCTTTTACGCTAGAGTGAAGTAACTCCATAGATTGGTTTTTATAACCACTATCTCTGTCGAATATTTCTTCGACCTCTGGAAACTTTCTCCATATAACTCCTTCGCAAACAAGATATTCACGTTCAACCCCATCTTCACCATATCTAGTTTCAAAATGTGCGTTGTTTTCAGTTGGAATCATGCCATAAGCACGTCCAAAATATCTAAGTTTAAACTTACCATCTTCAACAACTAATCTCTCTTCGTGACCACGAAAGTCTGTCTCTTCATCCTCATTCATCGCAATGTAACCTAAGATAGGAATATTTGCTAACGATGGAATCATTGATTCTAGAACTTCTTTGGAAAATATAGAGCGATTTCGATTCTCTCCTGTATGAGCAATCCAGATTTTAACTTTCATAAATCGCTCATCAAGTACATTAAATACATTTGATACTTGTTCAAATTCAATTGGTAAACTGTAATTAGTTCCCAAACCTGTTTCACCTCCCTTCACTATTCAGCGTCTTTAATTCGAACTGTAGTGTCTGTCGGATTATCAGACTTAGGGGCACCAACTTCATCGCTTTCTTCGCCACCCATTGTGTGAGAGTTCTTTTTGGCAACCATAAATTCGTCAATTCCTAACACTCGTTGTTCGAAGATTAACATGTTTGCCACTTCTATTGGAGTCATGCCAGTATAAGCAAGATACTCCATACGAGAACCACCATAGGTTAATTGGTCTTTTGATGTTTTTATAGCATCGTCTCTATCAAAATAGGAAACTGATAAAAACTTAGATTTCCAAACTGTTCCTTTTTTTCCTGACTTCTTCAATTCATAGTTGTAATAACTCTGGAACATCGGTAGTAGGAAGCCATACAGCCATTGACAGTCTACTTGGATGGAGCGCTCTAAAGCTTGAGATGATGCTCCATCGCCTGCGAAAACCATCTTGGAGACACCTACACCGTCATATAAGTTTTCTACAGCTTTGTCTAGCAAAGCGAATTTACCATCTTTACCTGTGCCATTTAACGTTATACCCTTTGTATCAAATGGGTTAGTGATTGCCACAGAACCTTCTGGAAGATTTCGCTTTAAAGCATTGTGGTATTCCATTGCAACAGGAAGTTCCATCAAAGGTCTACCCTTTTCGTCAGTCTCTATCTTAGAGTGGACAATCTTGGTATTATCTAGCTTAGATGTGTTTTCCATATTTGCTTTAGCGTTTTCCACTTTTATCGCATCCAATAATGCGTTCGCTAAAGGAGGAACCCCTACGCCACCTTGAGTCAGAGCATCTACATCCATAGTAAATGCGACCCCTTTGTCACTTATCTGGTACCATTTTCCTTCAACTAGCTTATCTGAACTACCATTCTTTGCACTTGCATATGCACTCTGAATCTCTTTGGGATAAGCTAACACCGTAGCCTCTGTAAGCTTCGAGATATCTATTTGGTATCGATATACACCCTCTTCGCTATAAGAGATTCTACACATACTTAAAGGTAATTCCATGTAAGCCACACTCTTAGAATCTTCTAGTTTGTAAAGATATGTAACTCCATTAGAGAATATCTTTTCCGCGAATATTGGTAAGTTAGATTTAGGACTCAGTCTCTCTAAGAAGATTGCTGTTTGAGCAAACGCTAATTGCATCTCCTTTGGGTCTTCTGCGAACGCCAATGGGTCTTCCATGATAGGATAAATGAGATGGTCAAATGTTAAGAGGCTACTAAAGTAGCGAATTACGTTTTTATACATTCCATTTACTTGTTTCATGCCCTTGGATAGACTAGCTACCGCAACAGCGTTTTTAGCAGGGTCTTGAAGCATCCCTTTTAGTCGTGACTCACTTATACTAGTGACTCCAGTACTCTTGATACCACTGACCGTTGCTGAGTTAGAAGCGAACTTCTCATACGAAAAATTGGTATTCGTAGATGAAGACCTGTTTCCTCGATTTCTTTTCTTTTTAACGTTTGTTTCTTGGTTCACTACCTTATTTCACCACCTTTAGAATAAGCAGAATCCTAGCATTTCGTCATCTGTTACATTTGACCTAAGTATATCCTGCTCTAGTAGGGTTGCCACATAGTTACCATATCCAACGGATGAGTATCTATCTTTCGTAGTAGTTCCCACTTCTTCAATCTTGATATATCCACTCTGCACTCTGTAAACTAGGTTTACTAATTCGTTTGTCAATGCAGTAGCCTGAACAAAAGGTTTAAGTAATTGAACTTGTTCTTCAGAAGATTTCTTTAGAAGACCCTTGTTCTCAATAAACTCTTCTCTTGCCTCAATATCATTAATTAGAAGTCTGATTTTCTTTTTCTCAAATGCGCTTCTTAGACCAGTCGCAACCTTATGGTTGATTTCCGAGTTACCTTTAATAGAGTAGATAAGAGGTATAGCGTTTTTGTCCAACTTTCTATCATCCATCGCCTCATCATTGATAACTGTCCAAGCAGGGTATTCTACGTCTCTATTTTTGTCGTATAGTATTTTAGTAACGTTATCAAAGACTGATATACCGTTACCATTCGTATCCATTGCTACATAGTCAGCCTCAAAGTCATAGTATAATTGCTTCAGGCGAATAGCCTGCAACTCACTGTGTTGCCCTGATAGCGACTCCATGTAGACTACATCACGTCTAAACTCGTCTCCTTGAGGGAGTAATCTCATCAGGGTGAATGCTGTAGTATCATTCTTAACTGCCTTAGATGAACCCATCAAAGCTATATCCATCGATACGATTCTAATCTCTCCCGATTGTTTGGGCATATTAGAAAGCTTCTTACGAGGAGTTTCTTTGGCTTCTACAAACTCTCTGTCAGTAGGAGGATAGAAGGCTTTTGGAAGCGTTCTACATTTCTGAATGTCATCCAGTTTGTAATAAGCGTTCTCGTTTTCACCAACGAATAAAGCTTCATACTCCATGTCCCAACTCATCTGGTCGAAGTCTTCTTCTGTCCTTTGCTGTTGCACCCTTTTACGAGACAGTAGGTTGTGAAACACTGATAACTGCCATGGTAGAACAGCGACAAAGTAGTCCTTGCCTGATATCATACCGTTTAGGTAACTCTTGAAAGAGTCCCATATCCAGTGATTTTTGTACCAAGCTGACGAGATATAAATCTCTTTATTCTCTTCAGATAGATGTGCATACTTAGGATTTGCCAAGTATGGTGGAGTCCTATTTACATTAAGAAATGGTCTCAATATTGTATCGATTGTTTCCTTGGTAATGAGTCGAAACTCATCCACTATAAGGATGTTAGCACGATAACCACGAGCCGAATCTCCACTTGTTACCGCAGTGATTGTGGAACCATTCCAGAATACAACGTAACATTCATTGGCACCTGTTTTAAACTCTTTTATCTCTCTTTCAACATTCTTTGAGTTGTTCTTAAGAGAGAATATCTTTTGGGTTATAATTAACCGAGCCTGTCCCTTAGTGCCACTCGAAAGAACTATTTGACTATTGGGGTACAGGATTGCTCTTATTACGCAGTAGATTGCGATTATGTACGACTTCCCCTGCCCACGGGCGGCGATATACATAAAAAAGCTATACTTGTTCATTGCCCATAATAGCAATGTCTGATAAAGGAATAGGTTTACACCTAGATATTCCTTTGCAAATCGATGTGGATTTGCCCTATAGAAGGAAGTCCATTTCTTGAACCCTTCTTTTGTTTTGTTTGGATTGGGTTGGGATGTTTTTTTTCTAGCCATTAGTCTTCGCCATCCATCTTCTTAATGTCTTCGTCTTTAATCTTTCCGAAGACACGTTTCATTTGAGTGATAAACCATCGCTCAACGTATTCTTTGATGTATTTCGGCTCATATTCGCTACTGTCTTCAGTAACTGGCTCAGTTTCTTCAACCTTTTTTACCCATTCGCCCCATGAGTTAAGACCACCGTCCTGCGATGCAGACTTAACTTGCACTGGCTTCACATTGGCATCTTGCATTTGGGAAGAGAGAGTCTTCATCATCTTCTCGTAGTTGCCTATTTCCCCATCTTCGTAGGCTTTATTAGCCATCCACTGGGTTCGTGCCATGTTTTTAAACAATCTCTCTTGAATAGTGGTTTCAGCTTCTAGACCACCGAGATTTTCAAATTCTTCTTCTAAGAAGATATAATCTTCAAATTCGAGGTTTCTACCCCATCGTTTGATGATAGCATCTGTGATTTCGAAATCGTCATAATTGATTTCTGTCAACTCTGCTTTATTGGTTTTACCAGTAATATCATCACTGTCTTTGAAGTGTAGGTCTCTATTTTGCTTTAGAGACAAGTTTTTAAAGTATGTTCCAATTGTTTCATTCTTAGCTTCGTTAGCTTGCTTCCAAAAATCCTTTAAATAAGGAATGTCCATTGTTCTTAGGAAATTGTAAAGCGTGTCCAAATCATTGAAATCAATGTTTTCCTTAACACACTTTTTGCAAAAGCCAAATCGTTCATTTATTAAAGGGTTTCTGTGTGAGTAGAAGCTAGAAACTGCCCAATCGTTACCGCAATGTAAACAGGTCTTTTTGTTACTAGTCATCTTTTCACCACCTTGCGAAACGCAGTATAAATAGAGAGACTCGAAAGTCTCTCGCTCTTAATTTTTTATAGCTTTAAGTAAATCTGAGTAACTAATATTATGTTCTGCGACAATGAATTTATCGTGAGAGCATTCGTGGCTTGCGTGATGTATTATATCTTCATTTGTAAAGCTAGATACTATCAGTACATCTGTATCATCGATTTTCAGTTCGCCTTCAGAATCCTGAACGCTCTCAACAAAGAACATTTTACTGTCTCCGTTGATTACAGAAGACACGAAGTATAATCCTTGACCTACTTCATCTTCAATAGACACTTCATCATATAATGATAGGTCTACCGAATTCGTTATCGCCTTCAAGCCATAAACATTGACGATAGTTGTGATATCCAGTTTTTCTTCGTGGCTATGATGCTCGTTAAACAGCTTAGAAACAGCTTCAATCATTACAATGCTGTCCTTAGCATTAATAGTGATTCTAGGATATTCTTCTGCATTTCAACATATCGTTGTAGGTCAGAAATTTGCTTAATATCAATTTTTTCTTGCTTTTTAATATCGTTAATTTTTAATTGGATGTATTCGAAGTTCTCTAGAAGTTGTTTTTCCATTTTGTTTCCCTCTCTCTCAATCATGGAGACAAAATCTGCAGTGCATTAGGCTGTGCGGAGTAGATACTCCGACACAAAGCAACAAAAGGAGTGCGAGAATAATTAGTTGCGACTAAATAAATAACACTAACACAAAGGAGGAGGTGTGAATCCACACACCCGAATGCACTGCAACTTGCCTATAATGGTGTCTTGGCGCTCGTAAGCCTACTCCAAGACTGGTCGCTGAATAGCACCATAAATTTTTTGAGGCGTAAAGCCTATAACTACTGGGTAGTACACCCAATCTTCGTTGAGTATTTAGTTGTAAAATTCGCTTTCTTTGGGTAGCGAGTACCTCTGGGAGAACTGTGAGGGAATTGAACCCATCTATCCATCGCTTAGAAGGCGACTGCTGACCATTAGCACACAGAACATTTTGGCACGAGTTGATGGAATCGAACCACCGTCAACAGTTTTGGAGGCTGTTGTCTTGCCACTAGACCAAACTCATATGGCTACCGATGATGGAATCGAACCACCGTCAACGGAGTCAAAGTCCGTTGCATTAACCACTATGCTAATCGGCAATAATGGAGGAAGATGTAGGATTCGAACCCACGCATCCTTTCGGACTCACTAGAGTTCAAGTCTAGCGCATTACCACTCTGCCAATCTTCCATATAATCAAAGTATCGCTTGAACCTGTCTTACTCTACGACACAGAAGTTTTAACCTACTAAACAGGACTCGTCCTTGTAGGAGGGTATAAAGCTTAGAACTATAAAGGTTCTAAGATAGCGAATAAATTAATCTAAAAACGTTTGCATTTTCTGTTTGAAGTTTACTGCTTTAGCTTTCTTAGCCTCAGTCTCAGCAATTACTTCTTTTAGCTTAGCTGTTTTTTCAGCAATCTCTGCTTCAAGCTTAGCAATTTGCTCTTGTGCTTCATTTGCAACCTCGTCAAACTTGCGTTCAGCTAGTTCAGCTTCTGCAATTGCACGGTCAAATTGAAGTTGAGCATGGTCAATCCATTTTTGCGCCTTGTTGATTTTTCCTGCATGGCTTCTAGCTAGTTTACTAAGCATTGCCATAAGAACTGTTTTTAACATATTACACTCTCACTCTCTCAGTTAAATGTTGTTGGCGAGACATAGGGGATTTGAACCCCTGATACTAGATAGACAGTCTAGCGTGTTACCACTACACTAATGCCCCAAATTATAAATAGGCTCAGATTAGGAGTCTGAGCCAAGGAGGTAGGAGGTCTTTATTATTTATTAACATTCGGAGGGCAATCGCCCATAATATAAGCTTACGAGATGGGATTTGAACCCACGACTTTCAAGTTAACAGCTTGACACTCTAACCACTGAGTTACTCGCAAGATAATAAGGAGGCGAAGGCAGTCACCGACACTGCCTTCCTTTTTTAAAGCTTTACTCATGAGTTGGTCGACCCATTTTGTCTTTGAAAATAAACACGAACAATTATAGTAATTTAGGAGGAGGTGGTCTCTGAAGGATTTGCACCCTCATTTAATCTCTGCGCTAGTAGATTCGCTTTCTCATCAGCCAAGAGACCATTAGAAAGTGACCCAAGCCATAGCCTGAGTCACTGATAAGTTATTTTTGTAAACCTGATATGTCTAAAATTAGAACTTGCGTAATGTTTTAGATAATGAAGCTGTTGCTTTACGATGCGCTTCAACTTGAACTGCTTCACCAGTTTTAGGATTACGCTTTGTACGAGCGCTTACTTCTTTAGAAGTGAAGTCTACGAAACCTTTAAGCTTTACATCTTCACCATTTTCAAGTGCAGTAACAACTACTTCTTTAAATGCATCAAGATATTTCTTAGCTTCAACTTGGGAACCGCCTTCAACTGCTCCTGCCATTGCTTTTACTACTTCTTTAGTTTGTAACATAATATATTTTCCCTCTTTCTCACTCACATTAATAAAATGTTTGTTTTAATAGTTTTTGGTTTAGCCGAAGGTAGGAATTGCACCTACTGTCTCACTCGTGAGAACGAACATCCTTGTTGATGCTTCAACATAAATAAAAGTCCAAGTTTGGGATACTTGGACACAAGGGGTTAGGTAAGGGGAATCAGAACGATTAGGCAATCATTATGACTTTATTAAGTATAAGGGTTTTGCAATACTTTTGTTTAACCCTTATACTATATATAGGAGTACCTCCCCTATTTGTTGCACCTTTTATTAAAAGTTTTAAAAAATTACCTTTTTTTCTATATAATGGTCAACTATCTTCTTTGCCACTCTATCCAGAGAGCGTGTTACGCTATATCTCTTTAATGATAGTACCTCGCAAACTTCTGATTGAGTATATCCTTGTCGGAACAGATTGATAATTTTCAAGTCTTCACTTTTAAACACTACTTCGTCAATTAGCTTGTTGAGGTCGAACACCATGATTCCGAAATCTGACATCAAGTCCGACTTAGCCAAACTCTTAAGCATCTCTCTCACTGCATCAATATTATCAAAGTCTGCTTCAGCAAGTTTGTCAGGGGCACCTTCGCCCTTGGCAACGCTCTTGAATCTGATTGGTCGCTTCACTGCTTCTTTGATGAGTATCTGATTGTCACCCATGTTACTCGCCCACTGGTTACAATACTTCTCTACGTTGCCTCTAATCGATTTGAGTCGTGCTAACTCTCTCTCATCGTCAATCTCTGGCATCACTTCGTCAATCTTATTCTGAACTTTCTTGATAAACGACTCGCTCTTTACCATGTCGATACCATCCTGTAGAACCCTAATCTCTTTCACGTCTTTCAAGTCCTTGGCGAATAGTCGCTGAGCATTGTCAAGCTTGTAGTTCTTGTCATCTGGATTATAGAACATATCGATTACTTCAATACCCTCATCAAGTCCTGCTTCAAGCGTTGTTGCATTTATATTATGAGACTCTTTGTATTTCTTATACTCTCTCTCGTTCTTCCAGAATCGATACTTCACTTTTCTATTGGATTCAATATCTTTGGAGTTCAATAGATATGTACCTAGACCTTCGATGGTCTTGCATACCGCATCGCTCTCTGATAGGAATCCATTTTGCGATGGACTTACGTTATAGTAGTTATCAAAGTATGTCGAGAAGAATGCGTGAACTGTATCCGTGTCTGTTTCTTCATTAATCATATTCACTACTAACTCTAATCTATCTTCATACTTCTTAATTGTAGCATCGTATTTTTGAAAGTCGCTTAACTTCTTATTTGAAATGGAACTGCTAAAGTACTTCACTCACTCTTCTCCTTTCTTTTGCGTTTTCTCTTCTTCTTTTCTATAGAAACCTCATTGGTTCTTTCAAATTCATCATATACCTTGTGTAAATCTCCATTTAAATACATTTCGTTTATTTCATCTATTGAGAGATGGCTTAACTCCCTCTCAACTGGTGTGTATGAACCCATGCCTTTCATAATAAATCCTTACCTCTCCTCTGTTACATTCTAATGTGTTATATGGATATTATAGCAATCAAATCCGTCTATTGCAATACTTTTGTTCAAGGTTGTATTTCAGAGCCTATAGTACAGGCTCTTCGTATAGCTTATCTTTTGCAAGCTTATCTAATAGCGCTAACGCCTCTTCTTCACTAATGCTTAGGTTTTCATGATACTTATCTTCTTTATCTCTTGAAGCAAATACCATTTTATAAACCTTGTCAGTAGGAGTTTTTAGATATTCAGAAAGACTCTCTCCCATGTTTTGACTAGGGGTATTTCTCGTACTCACGCAGTTCATATAGAAGTTATAGTTAAATTTGTATATATTACAAATCTCTTTTTTAGATAACCTTTCGCCAACACGCTTTATTTCTGCTTTTCTCAAAATCTCTTTTAATGCCTCTATATCCATTGTTGTCATATTATTTATTCCTCCATTTGCTATTCTTGTTATTAGTATATCACTGTGTTACTAGTTAAGCAAGTGTTTTTTATAAGCGCATCAGAATCCGTAAAAGAGCGATGTTCTAGATTGGCATCTCGCCTGTTTTTGGCGAGGGCGCTTATCATCTCTCCTCTTATTTATATTCTTATCCTCTTCTTAAAATTTCTCCTCTTCTTACAGTACCAATCGGAGACGATTATCGTCTCATTTTGGTACTGGCTTTTTGGAAAGTGAGACGATTATCGTCTCGTTTTCCCGAAGTTCTGGAAAGTGAGACGATTATCGTCTCGTTTTCCTTTTTAGCTTGCAATCACAAACCTTCATCTTGGAGGTATTCCTCAATAAAACGTTGGTCTTCCCACCTACTGTACACATTCTTGTCCTTAGACTTGTCTTTTTTGAACGTATCATAGTAGAGAATCTCGTCTGCTCTCATCTGCTGAAGGTATCGCATTATGGTTTTTCTGTCTACGCCAGTACCTTCTTCTAATGTCTCTATGTTGGGATAGCAGAACTTAAGAGAAGTTTCATTAATATAAATGTATGAGACTATCTCCATAAATACGGTAAATATCTTCGCCTTGCTCTTGTCTCCCATATTGATAATCTTATAAGCTTCCCTCATATAGACTCTGCTGTATGTAGCAGGCTTCTCATCTGGAACGGATACGAAGTATGACTTAGATAACTGTGTTTCTTCTATTATATCTGTCCCAGTAAAGTTAGTAGAAACAATTATCAGTTTTGCGTTTATCAACTTTTGGATAGAATCCTTTATAGAGTTCTTATTTTTTGAGTTGAGACTGAATCCAATCATGCTTAAGATTATTTCAATGCTAAACGGAGCAATACTATTAAATGACTTATTATTTGAGTATGACATACTCTTTAATATCATATATACAAACTTGTCTTGAGCATCAAAATCTTTGCTCCTCATGAAGTCTTTGCATATATCTATATAAAGAGGTTGCTCCTTTTCTTTCATAACTCCCTCCCACCTATAACCCTTGCAATAATTTTGTTTAATGTTGTTTTTAGGGAAAGTGAGACGATTATCGTCTCGTTTTTCCGATATACCACAATGCTACATTATATATCTCGTTATGTCAATACTTTTGTTTAAGTGTAATTTTAATAGATACGGATTTTTTGAGGTTTGTATTATAATAGAAGAAAGTCGATTTTTCTTGTCTTTTGGGGAAGTTTTTGGTAGAATATTAATTAACTAAATAGTTCGGAAATGAAGCAACGCCCCATCCTTCTGAGTTTGGCGACCAAGAGGATGAAGCGTTGGGGATTAGTAACACCAGTAATGGCGTTTCTTATATGTTTATGAGTTAATATTATCATAAATTTGTAAGTAGTGCAATACTTTTGGTGCTGTTAATCCTGCCTTTCCGAAAGAAAAGGGAGGATTTTTTTATGGCTAGACCCATAGACTACGATGCCGATGGATTTATTCACTTCATAGAAAAGAGAACTGGAGAAACCCATTGGATAGGAAAAGATGATAAATTGAGACAGATGCCTACAACAGAGATGTTTGAGGTTGGATTCGACTACATTGAAAATCTGAATCTCAATAAGGTAGGAAATGAAATACCTTTCACAAATAACAACGTATCTCTTGAGCGCTACATGATGTATTACTGGAAGGCGATAATGGACAGTGAATGCATCCTTCTTTATCTCCATCTTTGGGAGTACTGTATTGACAGGGATAAAGGGGTAGACATAGTCTATCCTAAGATGAAGGAATTAGCAGAGCGACTTCAAATTTCAAAACCCACACTGCTGAAGAAACTCAAGATGTTAGAGGACAACAATTTCCTAATTGTCATTCATAGACTTAATAAGCGAAGAGATAATAAGGAGAGCAGTCCTCTCATAAAGCTTAGAAGGACTATTCCATTACTGACAAAGGAGCAATACTTTAAGCTTACTCCTTTCCTGCAAAGGAAGCATGATGATTATATGAAGAACTTTGCGAGTGAATCTCAACTGGAAAGGTTTGGGACTAAGGGTAGCGATACCGTGGACAGCATCATTAACGATGTTGGAGATAGAATTGTTTCGAAGAAGACTAGACAAGAGATTAAGAACTTGTTGAGAGATGAACAGGATGAGGCTTACATTATGGTCAACCTCCCCTCCCCTATTCGTGAGACTCTGATAGAGGCGAGTGATTTGATAGAAGGAGTTATCGATGCTAAGGTGCTGAGCAAGCCATCTGCAGAATATTACTTCTCAGAATCCACTACTGTCTACGATAAGAACTCCTCATCCGTACATATCATATTAAGGAAGAAGGTTACGAAGGATTTCCTTAATAGTGGAGGGTTAACAGATAAGCAAAGACAAGGTTTAGTTGAGTATTTCTCAGATAAGTTCGGTGATGTTTCCGAACTGCAACTATATACAACTGAGGAATATATCGTCTCCATGATGAAGGGTTTCTAACCCTTCTTTTTTTTGCACATTTATAGGGTAAATAATTTTAACCCTATAAATTTTCTATAGGGTAAAGATTTTTAACCCTATAGGGTAAAGATTTTTAACCCTATAGGGTAAAGATTTTTAACCCTATACTTATCCACAATTTCTGTTGATAACATAGGGTAAAGTTTTTTAACCCTATGTTTCTATAGGGTAAAGATTTTTAACCCACCCCATAAAGAATCTTTACACCCTAATTATTTATTATCTCTAGTTATTTAAAGATAAGATAAGTAAAGGAACCTCTAAAAATCTCTTTCTCTAAGAATCCCAAACCCCCCCATTGCCTCTAGAATGGAATACGGATTTAGTAGCGCTCTAATTGCTCCAATTGACTCTATCATGGCGTGGTGAGAGAAGTAGACTTAGTACTCATCTCTTAAGTTGAACGTCTTAGATAGCCAATATGAGCCTCTACACACGCCTCTTCTCTCCCCTCTAGTCTATGCTGTAAAGTCGGATTAAATACATGTCATATTAATCAATTAAAACAAAAGTATTGACATTGCAATAATTTTGTTTTAGGATATAGTTAACGAGGATAATTAGGAGGATTATTATGAAGTTAACTAACGAACAGAAAGAGGCTGTTCTTTCAGTAGAAGGAAATGTGTCTTGTATCGCAAGCGCAGGCTCAGGAAAAACATCGGCTTTTACAACACGAATCGCATATATGATTCAAGAGAAGAAAATCAGTCCATTTGACATTCTGGCAATCACATTCACCAAGAAGGCTTCTGAAGAGATTAACAAACGACTATCGAAGATGATTGGAAAAGATAGCGCTAATAAGATTGCGATGGGAACCTTTCACTCAATATCTTATAGACTTCTAAAGTCATTAGACAAGGAGTTTGATAAGCTGAAGATTGCTCCAGACTGGTGGAGGTTTAGTTTATTTAGCGACATGTGTAAGCCTAGGGACTCTAAGAATCCAAATGGACTAAACCTAGGTATCAAAACTGGAGAATTAGCTTCTTTCATCTCTTACCAAAAGAGCAATATGATTAAACCGACTGACGATGTTCTAATTGATGGCAATGTTGATTATGTACTTGGATTATCTAGAGGGTTGTTGCAAGAAGCGTATGTGACTTACGAGCGACTCAAGTCTAGTTCTCGCCAAATAGATTTTGACGACATGCTTCTATATATGTATGAGAAGCTAAAGTCAGATGCTGAGTTCAAAAAGAGATTACAGAAACAATATCGCTATATAATGGTCGATGAATTCCAAGACACTTCACTTATCGTATTGGAAATTATCAAGATGATTAACAAGGATAATGTTTTTGTGGTTGGCGACTTCCGTCAGAGCATTTACAAATTCATCAATGCCAATGTCGAGAACATATTGAACTTTGGTGATGAATTCGAGAATGTCAAACTGATAGAATTGAATAAGAACTTCCGCAGTACACAGAATATCGTACACTTATCTAATCAAATTATTGCTAACTCCCCTATCGAGAAGTATAAAGATTATAAGCCTTCTGAGAGCGTAGCCGAGACTGGAGAAGGTGTTCAGTTTACACT
>JAANMU010000394.1_pt1 | contig 54632 bp, 52 predicted proteins | sample 7279701 | NCBI WGS metagenome assembly JAANMU01 (sample SAMN14094539, study PRJNA606508) | bioreactor metagenome | isolation source: A lab-scale SPAN reactor treating ammonium-rich wastewater day 57 | place: Ireland: Galway | collected 2017-03-13
ACCTAATTTTTCAAACAATTAACAATCCAAGGATTAGAATATCTAATTGAGCCAACCTATTTTGCTTCGTTTTCTGTCAACAACTAAGAAAAGGCAACTAAAAATGAATTGAGGAAACCTATTTTGAACAAAAATGTCCAGTTGAGTAAATTCTTCGAACTTGAGTTGATTAATTATCTCTACATGCTATGGAATTTAGCCTAATTTGAGTATGTTCAAAAGAATCAGAAATAGCGGGGGAAGGATTTGAACCTCCGACCTCCGGGTTATGAGCCCGGCGGGCACTCCTGACTGCCCTACCCCGCTATAATAAAACAACACAAAATAGGTTTTAAAGGCATTTTAACTTATTTGGGGGGCTCCTTTATTTGTCCTAGTTTTTGCGTTTTTGTAGTATATTTTCAAGGTTTGCAACTCGTCTTTCAAGCTCGTCAAACGAGTTTTTAGTTCCTTGGCGTTTCGTTTATTATCGTAATATTCCATGTTTTTCCCGCATGCGGGGCATTTAAACTGGTATTCAGCCGCCACTTCGAATGGAAACTGTTCACATTGCTTTTTACAGGAAAAAAAGGCGTAATTTTCCTCAAATTGCATTTTTGTCTCCATTTTTTCCAGTTTTTCGGCTTCGGTCTCTAATAATAGCTCGGCTATGCGTTTGGAATCAATGTCCCAGGTGTAATAGTACCAACCCGAATCTTTGTCCTTGGTTTTTTGGTAGTTGGCAATTCCACGGTAATGCAGTCTGTTGAGAACCGCTCGGATTTCGGTAACCTTGACTTTGGTTTTTTTTGCAAGTTCTTCGTCGGTGACGCTTTTTCCTTTTTTTTCGTAGATTTGGGCGATCGGCCCTGCCAGTTCCCCGCCAATGTCTTTTAGGAAATTCTTCACGATTTCCAATTCGTAAAACTGGTTCTTTGCCATGCGTCCCAACCTAGCTTGCCTGCCAATTTCTTATAAACTCATTGCCTGCGTCGCATGTTTTTTCCGCGGGCAGTCGGAACGATTTCCCGTGGTCCGTCGAATTTTCGGCCAAGTTCTTTTCCCTCTTGGATTCGGTCAAGAAAGACGGCGAGAGCCGCGATTTCGCTGTGGGGTTGGTTTGTCACGGCCGCGTTGTGGTCGGCGATTTCATAGTATTCGGCGGGCACTTTTTCGGATCCGATCAGGACGGCGATCTTTTCGCTTGATCGAATCTTGGCTTCGAGATCCTGTAGTGGAAGACCGTACATGGTCAGGTGCACGAGCAAAAATCCTTCTTTTTTCATTTCCAAGACTTTTTTCCGAATGCTTTTTGCAAACCCCAGTTCGAGCGCGTGCCCCCACTGGTCGTTGATCGCGTCAAGCGTTTTTTGGACCGTGGTTTCGTGTTCGCCCTGAATCCAGACTTTTTGGGCGCCGAGTGCGCGTGCGACGAGGCACACGTGGGTGCTTACGCGGTAGTCGCGGACGGGTCGGTGGCCCACGCGCACGATTTCGATTTGCATAGTACGCTTGGTTTTCGATGGGTTCTTTAAGGGGAAAGGGCGATTCGTTTTAGTATCCATGATTCACATCGACGTCGTGCGCAAGGAGCCCGATCGCGTGCGTGAGAACCTCGCGCGGCGGGGCGATCCCGGTATTCTGAAGAAGCTTGATTCGCTGATTGTGATCGACGAAAAGTGGAGGGGTGTGCGCGCCGAACTCGAGGACCTTTCGCGCCAGCGCAACGATCTGACGCGGGAGATCACGGCGGCCAAAAAGGAAAAGAAGCCGGTGGACGCGCTTTTGAAGAAGGCCAAGGCGCTTCCTGGAAAGATTCTCGAGCTTGAGAAGACCGCCAACGGGCTTGAGGACGAGTCGCGCGCGCTTCGCATGAATATTCCAAACTTGTTGGACGATTCGGTTCCCGAGGGCAAGGACGCGAGCCAGAACGTGGTTTTGAAGAAGTGGGGCACCGTTCATGCCAAAAAAGAGGTTAAGCACCACGGCCAGTTTGCGTCCGGTGCGAATCTTGCGGATTTTGAGCGCGCGGTCAAGATCGCGGGCAGCGGTTTTTTTTTCCTAAAAGGCGATCTTGCGCTGCTTGACCTTGCGCTTCAGCGCTTGGCTTTGGACGAACTCGTCAAAAAAGGGTTTACTCCGATTCAGCCTCCGCTGTTGATGAAGCGCGATGCCTACGAGGGCGTGGTTTCGCTTGAGGATTTTGAGAATGTGATGTACAAGATCGAGGGGTCGGACCAGTATCTGATTGCGACCGCCGAGCATCCGCTTGTGGCCATGTGGAAGGACGAGATGATTCCACTGGAACAGCTTCCGATCAAACTTGCCGGCGTTTCGCCGTGTTTTCGCAAGGAGATCGGCAAGCACGGGCTGGACGAGCGCGGTTTTTTTCGAGTGCACCAGTTCAACAAGGTCGAGCAAATTATTTTTTGTCATCCCGACGATTCGTGGAGACTGTTCGAGGATTTGGCCCGTAATTCCGAGGAACTTCTTGAAAAGCTTGGGATTCCGTACCAGCGCGTGAATGTTTGCACGGGGGACATCGGTTCGCTGGCCGCCAAAAAGTACGATATCGAGGGGTGGAGTCCGCGCGAGCAAAAGTTCATTGAACTCATGAGTTGTTCGAACGATACGGATTATCAGGCCAACCGGCTCAATGTCCGTTTTATTGACGCCAAAGGGAACCGTGCGAAGGTTCACACCCTCAACAATACAATGATCGCGACCACGCGTTTTTTGCGCATTTTTATCGAGTCGTTTCAGACCGAGCACGGCACGCTTGCCCTTCCGAGAGTCCTGCAACCTTACATGAACGGCGCTTCCGAGATCCCGATTCCCCGCGCCCCCTGACTGCTTTTGCATGGCTTGCCCTTTTTCTTTCTTTTTGCGGTTTCATCCTGCATGCGCATCGGGATTCTCAACGAGAGTTTTTTGTCGCCCCATCATTTGGCGCGCCTGAAAAAACTGGGTCCGGTTTCGGTTTTCGAGAACACCGACTCCGAAGAAAAGGCCATTGTGCGCCTTGCCGGGCTTGATGTCGCGATCGCCGACTGTTTCATTGTTCCGCTCAACGCGCGCGTGCTGTCGTCTTCGTCTCTAAAATTCATCGCTCTTAATTCGACGGGTTTTGATCTTGTGGATCTCAAGGCCGCGACCAGGCACAAGATCAAAGTTGCCAATGCGCCGGGGTTTGCCACCGAGGCCGTGGCCGAACATGCCTTGGGCCTGCTCCTTTCGGTCTGTCGGAAAATCGCGTTGTCGGATTCGGCCGTCCGCCGTCACCCGTTCCAGATTGATCCGAACAACCCCCTGCACCGTCGTTTTTTGGGAATTGAACTGCGGGGAAAAACGCTTGGCATCATTGGTCTTGGGGCCATCGGAAGTCGTTTTGCGGAAATTGGCCGCGCCCTCGGCATGCACGTGCTCGCCTACAACCGCTCGAAGAAAAAAAGACCAAACATCAAGTACGTGAGCCTTCCGGTTCTATTGGCCGCAAGCGACGTCGTGTCCATTCACTTGCCCCTCACCGACGACAACACGGAACTGATTTCCAAAAGCGAACTCGCGCTCATGAAACCCACGGCAATTCTCCTTAACACCGCGCGGGGCAGGCACGTGAACTCCGAGGCGCTCGCCAAAGCCATCAAGGGACGGCGTTTGGGCGGCGCCGGCCTCGACGTTCTAGACGATTTTTCCAAAAACAATCCGTTGTTGGGCCTTGACCACGTGGTTTTGTCTCCCCACTCCGCTTTTTTTACCGAAGAAGCCCTCGCCAACCTTGCCGAAATCGTGACCCAAAACGTCGAATCGTTTGCCCGCAAAAAGCCCGTCAACCTCGTAAACTGAACAAGTTAGGCACCACAATGGCGGCTCAAGCCAGCCTCTCATCTCCTTCGCCCCACGCTTTAAAATCGTTTCCCTAGCCGTGTAATAGCGTTGGGCCCGTAGCTCAGTCTGGCAGAGCACCTGTCCGGTTTCTAGCGATTTTGTCGCCGGTAAATCGGGGTGCGGCTTTTACTGCCGGTTTGAATGGCCACATTTTGCTCGCAGATGCGACCAGGGTGTCGTGGGTTCAAATCCCACCGGGCTCGCACTCCCCTTTCTTTTCTTTTGGGAAAGAAAAGAAAGTGTAAGATTCCCAAAGAAAAGAAAACCCGCATCGCCAGGGCCCATAGCTCAGTCTGGTAGAGCATCCGGCTCTTATGTACCGTGACACAAAGTGACCGGAGTGTCGTGGGTTCAAATCCCACTGGGCTCGCTTTCGATCCCTTTCTTTTCTTATTAAGAAAAGAAGGGTGTTCGATTCCAAAAGAAAAGAACCGGTATTACGTTGGGGCTGTAGCTTAGCCCGGGAAAGCACTCGGCTGAAGACCGAGTTATCGGGAGTTCAAATCTCCCCAGCCCCATTCATTTTTTCCCGTTCGGCCGTCTTGCGGCTTTTTCGCGTCCGAGTTTTCGGAATCGGTTTTCTTTCAGCCGCACGAATGCGGTTTGATTCGCGTTTTGTCTTGTGCTTCGCGTGAGCGATGGAGGGAGGTAGCGGGCCGCGATCCGGTTTTTGTTGGGGCGGGATAATTGGATCAGCGCGCTATGATCGAAGACGATTTTTGGTTTGGCGGGCGTTCCGGGCTTCGGGAAGTGCGTATGCACGGCATGAACCAGTTCGTCGATGAGCAATTCATCAAAGTGCCGACCGGTTTTTTCGTAAAATATTTTCGGCTCTTGGCCGCGTTCGCCTTGGATCGTGCGGATCTCCAAAGGGTAGCCGAGCCGGAATTGAATCAGGCCCACGCGTTTGTAATCCGGGTTTCGCAGGACCAGAAAAAGTCCAGCCCATTGCATGTATCGGTTTCGGTAGTATTCGGGTTCGAATTGGAGCGTGTACCCGTGACCCAGTTCGCGCTTGGTTTTCATCAGGCCGATTGTGCACGCACGCATACGTTTGAAGGTGGGCGCATCAAGGCGCGGGTGTTCCATTTGGCGTTCAAAGTCGGGAGAAATGAAGTTCGTTGTGCTGAACCCGCTTCCGAAATGTGCTCCGTTATTTTCCCAGTGTTCCAGTTCGGCCTGTATCGCGCGCATTAATACGTCGGTTTGACGATTGGGCATGCTATTCTTTTTTCGCCCGACTTTATATTCTTTGCATTCGTGATTTTACCGATGGCCCAAGAACAGCGCGATGCGATTCTTTCGTTGTTGCAAAAGTCCGGCGTGCGTTTCGAGCATTTGTCGCACGAAGCGGTTTTTACGTCCGAGCAGGCCGCCGTCGCGCGCGGTGCCAAATTGTCCGAGGGCGTGAAGGCCATGTGTTTGCAGTCGAACCACGGCAATTTTTACCTTTTTTGTCTGCCCGCCGACCGCAAAATCGATTTTTACAAGGCAAGCACGCTTGCGAATGAACTGCGATTGTTTTTGGCGAGGCCGCCCGAGGTCTTGCGCGTGACGGGTTGCGAAATCGGTTCGGTTTCGCCGTTCTCGGGCAAACTCGCTGGCCTTCAAACTTTTTTCGACAAAGCCGTTCTCGAAAACGAGTCCGTCGAGTTCAACATCGGTTTGCACACGGACTCGGTTCGGATGAAAAGCGCAGATTTGCTCAGGTTGATCGAGCATCGCGTCGGCGATTTTGTCGCGGACTAGGTCCGGGTTCGTATACGCGGATGTTTCCAAGGTCTCGGATGACCGCGATGGGTTCGCCGGTTTGTGGGTCTTGTGTTTCGAGGAATGCGTCGCCGTGAATGTAGAATCCGTTGTTTCGTGCGATTTGCATTTGGCGTTGCCGGTCGTTTTCGAATGCAATAGTATGCCGGTCCAGCGGGTGCTGGTGTTCTCCGTCGTTCACTATGGTGGTGTACAATCGGGCTCGGCGCGGCCAGCGATTGGCAATGCGCACCGTGGTTGGCAATCGCAGTCCGAGTTTTTTTTCGCGGTTGATCCGGGCGAGTTTTTCGACGGCGATGAATTGTCGTTTGGGTTTGCCGAAGGTTTCCGGGATCACGGGTGTCCATTTTCTGTTTTTTTTCTTTTTTGATCCGGAGTCGACTGCCCCCCATGCCCGAGACGGTTTTTTTGTGGAAAACGTTTTTTCGGCCAAAACAATTGTTCGCGTGCGACCTTTTTTGTTTTGGATGGTCAATCGAACTTTTTGCACTTTTCCTTCCCCGCCCCGCCCAAGTTCTTCGAGCACTTCGCGTCGGACAATGCGCGTTCCGAGGTTGTGCTCGCGCCATCGGGTCTTGATCCGTTTCAGGAGCGTGTGCGGCGCGTCGTCGGTTTTTTTTTGGCGTTCGCGGATTCCGCCCTTGAGGATGAGGGGCATGCGTCAGACCTTGGTTTTGCCCGTGTTCACGATCAGGATTTTCGCGTTTTTTGGGATTTGTTCGCGCATTTGGAGTAAGAGGGCAAGGCCGGCGATGCCCGCGTGTTCGGTTTCGACGCCTTGCACGTGCGCGAGGTCCAACGCTTGTTCGAAATAGCGTTCTTCGACGTGGCGGACGTCGCTTTTTTGTCCGCAGAATCCCGCGCGTCGGTACAGTTGGATCCATTGTTCGTCGAATTGGGTGAAGGGCGAGTGTTCGGCGTAGAGTTTGAATGCTTTGCTTTTGCGGTTGTTGGTGGTCGCGCCCAGAAAATGGCAGTGTGCGAGTTTGTGCACGTTGCCGATGAAGCGCGGGTCGTGCGGGCGCGCCGAGATTTCGCGCTTGTTCACGTTGAGCACGTTTTCGTACAAGTGGCCTGTGCCAAAGGGGATGAAGCAGTAGTCGGGGGACTGGTTGACGACTTCGTAGCTCATCCAGTCGTAGAATCGCGTGGACGGGTCGAGGGCCGCTCCCGACGTGATGTCGAACCCTTTTGTGTTTTGCGTAAGGGCGAGGATGTCTTTGGATCCCAGAGCTTTTTTTGTCAAATCCGTGAAGTAGAGTTTGCATCCGGTTTTTTTCATGGCGCGCACCCAGAACGCGTCGAGGCGTTTGTCGGCGAGCACGCGAAGTTCAGGAAGGCCGTAGTGGTGCAATTGGGTTTGGATGGCGATGGCGGCCGAGCCCGAGCTGATGACCGACATGGCGGGCAATGGTTCGCGCACTTGTCCGCGCTTTTTGGCAAGGAGAAAGTTGCGGTAGGTGACCACGATTTCCCATGCCATGCGGTCTTTGTGCGTTCCCGTCGGGTTTACGCTTTCGTCTTTCAACCAGACGTTGCTGAAGCCGGGCACTTTGATTTTGTACGTGGGCGTGGCTGGAAACTGTGGGTCTTCTGGCGGAAACTCGGGCAACAACGGGTTGTTTTCCGACGGCACGCGGATTTTTCGGAGGATTTTTTGTTCAATGCGCGACAGCATGGTTTTTCCATGTTTTAAGTGCTATAAATACTGTGTTTGGCTTCCGGCGGGTCATTCGGTGGCCGGTCGTGGTTCGAATTTTCTTAGTTTTTCAAGTTCTTCGCGAAAGCGGAGCAAATAGTTTTTTCGGGTGTCGAGTCGTTTACCCCATTTTTGCAGGTCGGAGGCGATGTCCAGCATGTCGTGCGGGCCGGTTGTCATGCGTATCGGCGTGCCGATCCATTTCCGGTCGGCCGAAACCAGTGCCTCCATGCGCTCGATGCGCAGAATCATTTGGTCGAGAATTTTTTGTTCGTGGTCAATGATCTTGTTTTTGTCCGACGCCGGCGATTTGCCGTGATACCATTGTTCGACCAGGTCGTCCAACCGTTTTTTGTTCGGGATCTCGTATTCGGAGGGTTTTGGCGGCGGCTCAAATTTTTTCTTTTTTCGCAAAAAGTCGAATCCGTCCCACATGCGGGCCAGTCGTTCGCGCCCGCGCCGGTATTCGTCGTCGACGGCGCGTTCGAGTTCCTTCATTTCGCGCCCGTAGTACGCGTGTCTTGAGCGGATTTTTGCGTATCGCGCCGCCGCGATTTTTTTGCGGTTTGCGAATTGGCGGATCCCGGCCACGGTTTTTCGGATTACGCGTCGCGTTCGCGAAAAGGCCATGGCTTCACTTGTTTTTCATTTGGGGCCAGAACAAGACGTCTTTGATCGTTGTTTGGTTCGTCAAGAGCATGGTCATGCGGTCGATGCCGAGGCCGAGGCCGCCGGTGGGGGGCATGCCGATTTCGATGGCGTGCAAGAAGTCTTCGTCGACGGGTTCGGCGGTGCCTCCCGCGCGTCCTTCTTTGGCTTGTTTTTCCAAGAATTCGCGTTGGAGAATCGGGTCGTTTAATTCGCTGTATGCGTTGCCGATTTCCCAGCGGTTGATGAAGGGTTCGAATCGTTCGATCAGGTCGGGGTTTTTTCGGTGGGGTTTGCAGAGCGGCGTGGTTTCTTTGGGCGGGTCGATGACGAAGGTCGGCTGGACGAGGTCTTCTTCGCACGTGGTTTCAAAGAGTTCGGCGATCAACAGTCCCTTGATTTTGGGGCCGTCGTAGTGGCCGCCGTGTTCTTCGATGGCGTCAAGCAGGTCTTGTTCGGTCATGGCCTCTACCGCAAATCCTTTTTCGCGCAAAGCCGATAGCATGGGCAGGCGTTTCCACGGTTTTTTCAATTCGATTTTGGTGCCCTGGTAGTCGATGAGCGTTGTTCCGAGCACTTTTTTGGCCACGTACTCGTACGCGTCTTCGACGAGTTCCATGGTGTCGTTGTAGTCTTGGTAGGCCGCGTAGGATTCCATGGTCGTGAATTCGGGGTTGTGGGTTTTGTCGATGTCTTCGTTTCGAAAGCATTTTCCGATCGTGAAGACTTTTTCGTAGCCGCCCACGATCAGTCGTTTCAAATGCAGTTCGGGCGAGATCGACAGGAACAGTTCGTGTCCGTCGAGCGCGTTGGATTTTGTTTTGAAGGGTTTGGCGTTGGCGCCCCCGTACGAGTTTTGCAGATAGGGGATTTCGACTTCCATGAAGCCGCGGGATATCATGAATTCGCGTAGTGCGGAGACGATGGTGCTGCGTTTTTTGAAGACTTCGCGGACGTCGGGGTTCATGACGAGGTCGAGGTGGCGTTGGCGGTATCGGGTTTCGACGTCGGTGAGGCCGTGCCATTTTTCGGGCAGGGGCCGCGTGCTTTTGCAGAGGACTTCGCCGTGTTTGATCAGCACGGAGATTTCGCCCGTCTTGGTCTTGATAATTTCGCCTTCGGCGCCGATCCAGTCGCCCATGTCGAGGAATTCGCTTTGTTTGGCGAAGGATTCGTCCGCGTGGTCGGTCCGTAGGGCGAGTTGGATCTTGCCGGTTTCGTCCCAAAGGTCGATGAACGCGAGTTTACCAAAGCGGCGGATGGTTTTGATGCGGCCGGCCACGCGCGCGGTCTTGCCCGAATGCTCTTCGTTTTTGAGTCCTGCGAACTGTTCGCGGATCTCGGAGTTGTGGTGGGTCGCCCGGTACGCGTACGGGTAAGGGTTCACGCCCATTTCGCGCAGTTTTTCAAGGTTGGCGAGTTTGCTTTTGGTCAGGTCGTCCATGCAGAAAACCGATCCCAAAACGTATTTATAGGCCTATTGCCTTTGGTTTGGCATGCAGCACGTAAATCGTCGTCAGCACCTCAAGTTTCATGATTCGCTTTTGTCGGATTTGTCGGACGAGCAGGTGCACGATTACAAGCGTCTTTTGGCGTGGATGGTTTTGTTCTTTTTTCTCTCGTATGCGTTTCTTTTGATTGCCAAGGCCATGCTTTTGTCGCCGTATCGCAGTTCGATTATTTTGGTTTTGCAGGCGCCCGTTTATTTTGGTTTGGTGTTCTTTTTTCCGTTTTTGTTTACCCTGCTTGCGGCCCGTGCTCTGAATGTCCAGCACACGTTGCCGATTCTTGTTTTGTTGTTTGTGCCCGTGGTTGTTTTGCGCGTGTTCACGCTGCCGATCGATCCGTCGGTGTTCCCGCTCTTGTATTCGCTTGGCGCGACCTGTAGTGGTTTCATCATCGGCAAGCACTTGTAGACCGCGCGGATCAACCGGTTTAATTCTTTTTTTTTGGTTGCGTGCCGGACGGGTTTGAAAAGGCGCGGCGTTGAATACGAATTCGTTTTTTTTTACGTGCGCCGGTATTCGTCTTCGAGCGAGTGAATGTGAATGCCTTTTTCGGTGATTTCAAGCGGGTGGAGGTCTTCGCTGTGTTTGGTCGCGCGCATTTTGCGGATGTGGAGCGTGCGGTTGCTTCGGGTTCCGACGCCCATGTAGTGGAGGACGATGACGCCGTCGACGAGGTATTCTTCGACGCCGTATTTGGAAAAGCGTTTGGAGTCTTGGATCATTTCGGTGGTGAGGATGCTTGTGACGCCGGATCGTTGGAGGACGTCGGACAGTTTGAGGAGGGCTTTTCGGACTTCGGTCTGGTTTTCGAAGTTGAAGCCGAGGGCGGGAACGCTGTCGATGACGAGGCGTTTGGCGCTTGTGCGGCGGATGATGCGCATGATTTCGAGTAGGAGTTTGTCGAGGTCGAATCCTTGGGAGGGCAGTTGGAAGTTTTCGGTGCTTGGGAGTCCGAGTTTGGCCATGCTGCCGTCGACGAGGGAGATGAGGCCTTTGCTTTCGAGGCGGGCGAGGTCCCAGCCGAAGCGGTTCATGTCTTCGCGGATGAGTTCGGGGCGTTCGTCGAGGGTCACGTAGATTCCGGGTTCGCCCATTTCTTCGGCGCCGTGCATGATGTATTGCATGCAAAAAATGGTTTTGCCGGTGCCGCAGCCGCCGGAGACGAGGATGGAGCGCCCTTCGGGGAACCCGCCTTCCAAGAGGTCGTCGAGGCCCGTGACTCCCGTTTTGACGCGCTTCATGGGCTAGAAGAGGAAATTCGATTTTTTAAGGGTATTGCGTTTACGAAAGGCCCGCTCGATCGCGCAGGTCTTGTTCGCGTTTGCGTTTTCGGATTCGTTTGACGGATCCCGGTTTTTGGATTTCGAGGGTGGCTAGGCGGATCAGGCGCACGGGCCAGCGGTTGCGGAAAGCGCGTTGTCGGATGATTTCCGTGTCGAGTTCGTTCGTGGTTTTTCCCACGCGTCGTTTCAGCAGGCCCAGGTTGCGGGCCGTTCGTTTGTTTTTGTGGTATTCGTTCATGGCTTTCAGGACGGGCATCGCGTCGGCAGGCACGGCGCCGCGTTTTTTGGTCTTTGTCGGAGCGGGCACGCTGGACAGAACGATTTGGTTTTTTTGTTGGAGTCGAGTTTGTCTGTTTTTCAAGTCGGTTTGAAGCGTTCGCCCGATTCGTGCGCCCCGTTGTGCGTTGTTGAGGAAAAAGCGGAGATTTCCCGTTCGTTTCATGGTAGGATCTTTCTGGATTGGCCTACTTAATCCTTACGCGCGTTTGACGCGTTGGACGTTGGGGAGTTTGGCGAGGCGGGAGACGATTTTGTCGATTTGGTCGCGGTTGCTGACGCTGATGCTGATTTCGGCGCTGAATCGTTCGCGTGCGTTGCGGGTTTGGCTGCCTTTGATTTTGGCGTGTGCGTGCGCGATGACTTGCACGATTTCGGCGAGGAGTTCGGGTCGGTCGAGGCCTTCGATTACGAGTCTTGCGGGGTAGTCGTTTTTGTTTCCTCCCCATTGGATGCTTACGCGTTTGTCGGCGGGTAAGGTGGAGAGCGAGGCGCAGTCGGCGCGGTGCACGGCGATTTTGCGTTTGGTGGTTCGGATGCCGACGATGGGGTCGCCGTGGACGGGGTTGCAGCAGCGGGCCATGCGACTTTTGTCGCTGACAAGAATTGTGTTGGGTGCGGGGCCGGTGGGGGTCGTGGTTTTTCCGCTTTCGCCTTTCATGCCGAGGAATTGGCGGATTTTTTGCAGGGCTTTGTCGGAGACGACGTGGGCGAGCCAGGCGCGTTTTGCTTGCGAGAGTTTGGCGGGCGAGACTTCGACGTGGTCGCCGTTGCCGAGTTTGGTGTAGAGGGGAACGGTTTTTCCATTGACTTTGGCTTGGTGGCAGTGGAGGCCGAGGTCGGAGTGGATGGCAAAGGCGAAGTCGAGGACGCTGGCGCCGGCGGGGAGCACGATCACGTGGTTTTTTGGGGTGAGGACGAAGATGCGGTTGGTGAATGTTTTGTTGACTTCGGCCATGAATTCGCGCGTGTTTTTGAAGGATTGTTGCCAGTCGAGGAGTTGTTTGGCCCACGAGAGGTTTTTGTCGAAGAAGCGGTTGGCTTTGTATTGTTTGTATTGCCAGTGGGCGGCGAGGCCGGTTTCGGCGTGGTAGTGCATGCCCCAGGTTCGGATTTGGGCTTCGAATTCGACGGGGCCTTTTGCGAGAACGGTGTGGATGCTTTGGTAGGAGTTGGGTTTTGGTTTGGCGATGTAGTCGGAGAATTCGCTGACGAGGGGCACGTAGGCGCCGTGGAGGGTTCCGAGGGTTTCGTAGCATTTTTTGACGGTATTGGTGATTATGCGGATGGCGAGTTTGTCGTGGATTTTTTCAAACGGTTTGCCGGACAGCATTTTTTTGTGGATGGAGTAGAAGTGTTTGACGCGCCATAGGACGGTGGCTTCGAGTTTGTCTTTGGCGAGGAGGTTTTGGATTTCTTGGGCGATTTGCTGGCCTTCGGTTTCGCGTTCTTCGCGGGTTCGGTTTACGCGTTTTTTGATGCGTTCGTATGCGGCGGGGTCGAGGATTTTGAATGCGTGGTCTTCGAGTTCCCATTTGAAGAAGTAGAGTCCGAGTTTGTGGCATACGGGGGCGAAGACGTCGAGGGTGCTTTGGGCCACTTGTTTTGGGGTGAGGCGGGTTTCGGTGATGGGTTGCTCGGGGAACTGGTCGATGTAGCGGAGGGTTTCGCGGCGGCGGGCCAGGCGGACGATAAGTGCGCGCACGTCGGTGAAACTTCCAAGCATGATGTTGGAGAGCGTTTCGCTGTCCAGGCGGTCCGCGTTTTTTTCCTCAATTTCGGTGGCGGCCGCGAGTTCGTCCATGAGTTGCATGGTGGCTGCGCCGGCGATGTGCATGCTGGCTTCGCGCGAGAGGCCGCTGTTTCGGAGGAGGGTTGCGCAGATGGTGGGCGCGTCCATGAACTGTTCGGCCAGTGCGATTGCGCTGTTGACGTTGCGGTAGCGTGTCTCAAACGATGGTTTTTGGCGGAGGAGGGCGTCGTAGGCCGAAAGGACGGTTTTTTGATCGCGTTCGGTCACGTAGGCGATGGCATTGGCCAGTTCGTTGCGTTCCTTTACCCGATAGCGCATCCCACGATCCCCCACGGCGTGGAAAGAATGGTAGGGGTTGTTTTTTTTAAAGCCAACCACCCTACTTCTTCGCATGCAAATTGCGGATCTTGTTTCGACCGATTTTTTGTCGGTTCCGAAGAACGCTGCGGTTTCAACGATTTTTCCGGCGCTTTCGACGGCTCAGAAAACCGCGGTCGTGTTGTCCGACAAGGGCCGGTTTTTCGGTACGTTGAGTCTGTTTGATGTGGTCAAGAAGCGTGCGGACGTGACCCAATTGCATGTGGCGTCGTTGTGCACGCATTTTCCGGCGCTTTCGCCCGTTGATTCGGTTTCGCGTGCGGTCGAGTTGTTGTTGCTTTCGCGCGGGGATCTGGTTCCCGTGGTCGAGAGCGATCGGGTGATCGGGGTCGTGACCATGCGCGCGGTTTTTTCGCAGTTGGCCAACGGGCCCGAGGTTCGCGGGCGTACGGCGCAGGACGTGGCTTCGTTTTCGCCGGTTCGCGTACTGCGTTCGGAGTCGCTTGGGCATGTGGTTTCGCTGTTTCGCAAGTCGGATGTGAAAAAGGTCGTGGTTGTGAATCCGGACCAGTCGCTTGCGGGCGTGTTGTCGTACGACGAGGTGTTGGCGCGTTATTGGAATCGGTTTGGCGCATCCGACCGGCCGTTTCGCGATGCGTTGCATTCAAACTTGCCCGAGGGCGACCGGTTGCTGTCGGTTTCGATCGAGAGCGAGATTCAGCCCGTCGACACGGTGTTTTCGTTGTCTTCGCCGCTGCGGGATGTCGTGCGCCATTTGGCGGGGCCTTCGCCTGCGGCGGTGATTGTTGCGAACCAGGCGGCGGTGGGGATCGTCACGCATTCGGACGTATTGCGTTTTGTGCACGACCAGTCGCATGCAAAGGTGGCCCGCGTCGTCTACACGCATTTTCCAGACTTGTCGGAGCCGGATGCGGCGCGTGTGCGCGGGCTGTTCGAGAAAACGTTTTTTCGCATGGCGCGCTCGAGGCCCGACGCCGAGTTGCATGTGCGGTTTAAGACGTTGTCTGAAAAAGGCGTGAAGATTAAGCGGCAGGTGCTTGTGCACGCGATTGGTTCGCGTTTCAATCTCAAGGCGGTGGATGCGAGTTTTAATCCGCTTTTGTCCGCCAAAGCGGTGTGCAAAAAGCTCGAGCGCGAAATGGATCGTCGATTCCGAAAATGAGTCGTGCGTAGTTATTTTCGTTTCTTTTTGGTCGGGGCCTTTTTGGCCTTGGCCGGTTTTTTCTTTGCGGTTTTTTTCTTCTTTGGCGCAACCTTTTTTGGTGTCCAAGAGGCCTTGGCCTTTTTTTTGGCTTTGGGTCGGGCCTTGTTTTTTGGTTTGGCCTTCTTTTTCTTAGAAACCATTTTTTTCTTGACTTTTTTGGCCTTCTTTTTCGATTTAACCATTTTTTTGGGCTTTTTAGAGGTTTTAGGGCTTTTTTTCTTCTTTTTATCGACGTGCGGGCCCACGTTGTTCTTTTTCTTGAGCATTTCGCCCAAGGGGTCGCCCTCTTCGACTTTTTCGTCGCGCAGTTCGCGGCGCAACTCCTCAATAACCTCGATTACGGACTTTTTTTCTTCTTCGAACATAGTCGGTCGCTTGAAATTGGTATACTCTATATGCCCTATAAGTCAATTTAATTCTAATGGAAACCAGTTCGGCTTTTGGCCTTTTTTTTGTCTTTGAGGGGGCGGGTTTTAAATCCCCCGTTTTTTGCTAACCCCGTTTAGAAGGGATTTTTCAAAAGCCCCCTAATTATGTAGTAGAAGTGGGCAGTCGAAAGGCCCGGCGTTTGTTCCGTTTGCGTTGGTCGCGTTCCGGACTCGCTTTTGGTGTTTCCCATGCATTGAAATCGTTCGTCGCCGTTGCTGCCTTCCGGCCCTGGCGGGGTTCGCGAGCGTTTTCAATCGAGGGAGCCGAAAGGTCGGCATCCGGTTCGCGCGCAGCCGGCCCATTCGTCGGGTTCCCTTTCGTTGTTCGGTGCCGGCGTCGAGCGGATTTCCGGCGAGCAAGGACCGCTACTCCCTTCACCTAGCCCATTTACTTGGGGGTGCGGGTCATTAAAAGAATTGGGGTTTGGGCTTTTTTTTGGGTCGTGTTATTTTTTTTTCTCGATGATCCCGCTTTCGAGTTTGTATTTTTTGGGGAGGCCTTCGACGTGGCATTCGGTTTTGCCGGTCAGATGGTCGCGTTCGGCGCTAAAGACCACGTTTTTGGAATCGATTTTTTTGATGCGGCGCACGAGTTCGGTGTCTTGGGGCAGTTGGGGGTGGAACCGCACTTTTTTTTCAAGGGCGTCGATTTCGATTCCAAGCAGGTGCGCGTCGATGATGTGCGCGAGGAGGGCTTGGCCCCACAATTGGAGTTCGGCGCCGTTGCTTTGTCCGGTTTCGCCGTGAAAGGTTTCGGCGATTCCGCCAAGGTTGTTGCGTTCGAGTTCCATGAAGAACGATTCGAGGGTGCGGTATGCGTTTTCGCTTCGTCCGAGGCGGTATTCGGCCATGGCAAGCCATGCGGTTGTGAGGCTCCATACGCGGCCCGTGTGGTATCCGGCGGGGTCGTAGTTCGGTTGTCCGTGCGCGCGGGAGCGCAGTCCGGTTTGGTTGGAGAAGTCGCTGCTTTCAAGGCGGTTGAGCGTGAGTTCGGCGGTTTTTTCTGGAAATTGTCCGAAGAGCAGGGGGAGCACGGGGTTGGCGGTTTGCACGTTGTCCATTTCGAAGGTTTGCACGTTGATCATGCGGTCGGGCGGGAACGGGGTTTTTGCAAAGTGTTTTTGGAGCTGGTTTTCGGCGTCGATTCGTTCGTTTTCGTAGGCAAAGGGTTTGGCGCTCATCCATTTCCAGTTTCGTTTGGTTTGCGTCAGGGCTTCGACAAACAGGGATTGTACGTCGATTCCGGTTTGGGGTCTTGGCAGGGTGTCCATCCAGGTGTCGTGCGATCCCGCGTCGTGGACCAGCAGTCCGTTGCGCGTGTTTTTTTTCAAAAATTCGAGGGCGGCCGTGATTTTTGGCGCGAGTTTTTTGAGCCATTTGGCGTTTCCGTTTCGGCGGGCCGTGTAGGCGACTGCGATGAGCCATAGGAGGGTGGCGTCGATGCTGTTGTAGGTGTCGGGCAGGAAGTTGGCGATGCGGCCGTCGCGTTGGGCGTTGGCGTACATTTCGATTTGGTTTTCCGCTTGTTTAATCATGTCAAGATCGACGAGTCCGTAGAGGGCCCAGAAGGTGTCGCGGCCCCATCCTTGGGTGAACCACGGGTATCCCGCGCAGTAGATGGTGTGTTTGCCTCGTTTTTGGGTGAGGAGTTCGATGCCGATGCGGCTCCATCGGATCGCGTGTTCGAGGGTTTGGTTGTCGCTTTCGAGGAGGTGGTCTTCCAGCGCTTGGTAGGCGGTGTGTTTTTGTTCGAGGGCCTTGAGGGCGTCCGAGATGTTTTTTACGCCGCGGGGGGTCGTGCGGATGGAGAGGCCGATGGTTTTGCCGCGGAGGAATAGTTTGTTGACGCTGCAGGTCTGAAGTTCGCCTCCGGGCGCGTGGTTTTTTTGGAAGGCTTGGCCGGTTTTTTGGAGGTCGCCGGAAAACACGGTGATCCATGTTTTTCCGATGGCGTTGGCGATTTCGATCGTGTGGCCTTTTTGGTTCCATGCGTGCGCGCGGTTGGTGTTGTTTTCGTGCCGCAGGCGAATGTCGATTGCGAGTTCGAGTTCGAGCGTCCGCACGTCGGGCAGTTCGTAGAGCAGGAGGAGTTCGTTTCGTTCGGGATGGAATCCCAGTAGTTCGGTGGCGAGGCCGCCGGTGATTTCGTACACGTGTTCGGCGAGCGAGCCGTTGTAGTTCATCGTGTGCGTGTTGTTTTCCGATAGCCAGTCGTCGCCCGCTTTGGCCGCAAAGTATTCGACGTGCTTGGTTTCGTTGTCCCAGAGTCCCGTCCACTTGTTTTGAAAGCCGTTGCCGCAGTAGCGGTAGAAGAAGCCGTTGGGCGAAGCCAGAAAGTAGCTGTTTTCCGACAGGTGCCATTGGCGCGAGAGAACGGGCATGCGTTGTTCGTCAATACGCACAAGCCATTTTCTTTTAAGGGCGACGATTCCAACGGTTCTCATGAATCCGACCGTGGTCGTTTCGGTGATTGAGGATTCGTTTGCGGCCGCTTCGGAAAAGCTGGATCGTTCTCGCGCGCTCGGGGTTTCGCGCGTTCAGGTGGACGTGTGCGACGGTCGATTTGTTTTTAGAAAAACGTTGTCGGACGTTTCGACATTGGATTCAACGGGTCTTCAGCTTGAGTACCATTTGATGTGCGAGCGTCCCGCCGAATGGCTTTCGGGGCTTTCGAGGCCGTGGCGGGCGATTGCGCACGTGGAGCGCGGGGCGGCGGAGGTTGAGGCTTTTTTGGCGGGTTGTCGGGCGCGCGGGATTTCGCCGGCTTTGGCGATTAATCCGGAGACGCCGTGGGTGCGTCTCAAACCGTTTCTTTCGCAGATCGACATGGTGACCGTCATGGGCGTGCATCCGGGTTGGGCGGGACAGGCGTTTTTGGGGTTTGTGCTTGGAAAAGTGCGCGCGCTTCGCGAAAAATTCCCTGGTCTTGAAATCCAGCTGGATGGGGGCATGGGTTTGGCGAAGAATCCGGAGTCGTCCACGATTTTTTCGGGCGCCCAAGCCGGTGTGCATTCGTTTATTGTAAGTTCCGCGTTTTGGGGGGCGATTGATCGCGAGAAAATTCTTGCGGAATTCGAACGCGTTGCACGCCTCGGATCTGCCGCCTATCTTCCGCGTGCTAAACTTTCCGATTCCGAACAACGCGTGTTTTTGTCCGCGTATCGTCTTCGCAAAAACGTGGTTGAGATGGTTGCGCGCGCAAAATCGGGCCATGTGGGCGGGGGCTTGGGGATGGCCGAGGTGTTTGCCGTACTGTTTGACCGGATGAAACTCGATCCCCGTCGTCCGTTGGATTCCTCGCGCGATCGCTTGCTTGTGAGCAATGGTCACATTGGCGCGATTTGGTATGCGGCGCTTGCGTCCAAGGGTTTTTTTCCGTCGGAAGAGTTGTTGTCGTTTCGCCAGCCCGATTCGCGTCTGCAGGGTCATCCGCACGTCGGGAGCCTTCCGGGCATTGAGAATTCGGGCGGTCCGCTTGGGCAGGGCACGTCGCAGGCGGTCGGTCGCGCGCTTGCGCTTCGCTTGGCAAACAATCCGGCTCGGGTGTATTGCGTGACGGGCGACGGCGAACTGGACGAGGGCCAGTGTTGGGAGGCGTTTTTGTCGGCCGCAAAGTTTCGTCTTTCAAATCTTGTGTTTCTTGTTGACCGCAACGACATCCAGATCGACGACGTCACGCAAAATGTGCTTCCGCTCGAGCCCTTGGGGGACAAGTTGCGCAGTTTCAATCTGCACGTCGTAGAGATCGATGCGAACGAACCGTCGGAGGTCGTTCGCGCGCTTGACGAGGCGCAGGCGTTTGAGTTGGGGCCCACGGCGATTGTGTGCCATTGCGTTTCCGGCAAAGGGGTTTCGCTTTTTGAGGGAGATTTCAAGTGGCACGGCACGCCCCCGTCTTTTGAGCAGGCCGTGAGTGCCCAGTCCGAATTGGATGCGGCCCTTCGTCGGATCGAATCGGGGAGTTGGCCCTGATGGCGTCTGTGGACGATGTGTTTGGTACGGGGCCCAAGCAGAGCACGCGCGATGGTTTTGGCAAGGCCGTCCTAGAGTTGGGCACCTTGGACCCGCGTGTCGTGATTCTGGCCGCCGATTTGTCGGAGTCGCTTCGCGGTCCGCCGTTTATGGCGGCCCATCCCGATCGTTTTTTTCAGGTCGGTGTGTCCGAGCAAAATATGATTGGCATGGCGGCGGGCATGGCGCTGGAGGGGCTGATCCCGTTTGTGCTTTCGTTTGCCACGTTTTCCCCTGGGCGCAATTGGGACCAGTTGCGCGTTTCGGTTTGTTATTCGAATGCGAATGTGAAGATCGTGGGGGGGCACGCTGGGCTTTTGACGGGCAAGGACGGGGCCACGCATCAGGCGCTTGAGGACATCGCGATCACGCGCGTGTTGCCGAATTTGCGTGTGGTGGTTCCGGCGGATTTTGAGCAGGCGCGAAAAGCCACGCTTGCGATTGCGGCGGATCCGCATCCGTGGTATTTGCGTCTTGGGCGTGACAAGCTTCCGGTTCTTTCCGATGCGTCGACCGTGTTCGAACTCGGCAAGGCCGTGGTCCATCGCGAGGGCGCCGAGTGTGCGATTGTTGCCTGCGGCGCCATGGTTTCGCTTGCGTTGCGCGCGGCCGAGCGTCTTCAGGCAAAAGGACTTTCGGTTGCGGTCATCAACATGCACTCGATCAAGCCGTTGGACGTGCAGACGCTTCTTGCGTTCGCCAAAACGTGCGGGTGCGTGGTGAGTGCCGAAGAGCACCAGATTTCCGGCGGGTTGGGCGGGGCCGTGGCCGAGGTGTTGGCCGAGCACGCGCCGGTTCCGCTGGTGCGCGTGGGCATGCTGGATTCGTTCGGCGAGTCGGGCGAACCCGCCGACTTGTTTCTCAAGTATGGCTTGTCGAGCGAGGCCATCGAGCAAGCCGTTTTTTCGGCGATTAAAAAAAAGGGCGAGTGCAAGGGGGTTTTTGAATGAAGCTTTTTTTGGATACGGGGAATCCGGTCGAGGTGCGCGCGGCGTTCGATCTCGGTGTTTTGGACGGCGTGACGACCAATCCGTCGTTGATCGCCAAGGAAAAAAAAGATTATCGCGCGACGGTCGTTGAAATGTGCGAATTGGGAATGGCGCGTTCCGGCTGGAACGTTTCGGCCGAGGTTCTTTCCACGGAATTCACGCCCATGCTAAACGAAGCGCATCGCGTGGCCGCGTGGCATCCGAGCGTGACCGTCAAGATTCCGATGACGCCGGAGGGCGTTGCCGTGTTGTCCGTTCTTTCCAAGGAGAACATTCGCACGAACTGCACGCTGGTCTTTTCCGTGAATCAGGCGCTTTTGGCGGCCAAGGCGGGCGCCACCATGGTTTCGCCGTTTTTGGGGCGTTTGGACGACGCGGGCAATTCGGGGCTTCTTGTAGTTCGCGAGATCGTGGAAGCGTATCGCCAGCACGGTTTTTCGACGCAGGTTTTGGCGGCGTCGATTCGCTCGCCCCAACAGGTGGCGGATTGTGCGCTTTTGGGCGCGGACATTTGCACGTTGCCCCATTCGGTGTTCCAGCAGTTGTTCAAGCACCCGCTGACCGATGCAGGCCTCGCCAAATTCTTGTCCGACTGGAAAAGCGCGTTTGGCGACCGCACGAACTAGCGCTCGTATTTTGCTATTTTTTGGATTCGTCGCACGTGCCGCTCGTCGGCCGAAAATTCAGCGGATAGCCACGTGTCGAGGATTTTTTGCCATTGCCCGTTTTTTCCAGCGGTGGTTCCTTCTCCAAGGCACAGCACGTTCGAATCGTTGTGTTCGCGCGTTAATCGCGCGGTTTGGGCGTCGAAACAAAGGCTTGCGCGAATGCCCTTGACCTTGTTGGCGGCGATGCATTCGCCGATGCCGCTTTTGCCAAAAACGATTCCGCGTGCGAGGCCGTTTGATTTTGCGACGCGTTCGCATGCGGGGAGAATGTAGTCCGGATAATCGACTTTGGTGTTTGAGTTTGTTGTGCCAAAGTCGGCGATCATGAACCCGTTTTTCCGGAGGTGCGCAAAAACCTTTTTTTTGAGTTTGACGCCGGCGTGGTCGGAGGCCAGTATGATGGAAAAAGACGGTTTTGGCTTGGGCATGAAAAAGAAATCGTTGTCTGGCTTAATAACAATTTTGGAAACGATTCGGGGTTAACAATCGGTCGTGTTGTTCGACCAATGTTTACACTTGTCGGATGTTGACGGTGCACGGGTCTTCCAAGAGGGCCGAGAAATCGTTTTGTTCGCGTTCTTTTTCGAGGACTTTTTTCATGGCTTTGGCGATTTCGGTTGGTGCAAGACAGTACGCGGTGGGGAATCCGTGGCGGGCCACGACCCCGTTTTTTAGCAGATCGCGCAAGATGCGGTTCATCTGGAGGTGGGTTGCGCCCGCGCGGTTAAAGAGGTCCTCGTAGGTGGCGTCGCCGTCCACGAGGCGGTTCACGACCTGTTTTTCAAGCAGTGTTTGGAACATTGATTCCCGCCTTGCGTCGCAGGAATCCGACGCGCACGGATAGCGCGCGTTGGTGCTGTTCGCGGGTTTCGAGCTGTTCGAGTTTGTTGGCCAGGCGGTGGTCGCGTACGACTTCGCGCACCCAGACCGCGAAATCGTTGCGGTTGTTGCTCACGTGGTGGCCGAACGTCTTGTCGTCCATTTCGTTGACCGCGTTTTCAAGGTCGCACAGGCTTTTGACCTGCGCGCCGTTTTTGAGGTAAAAGAAGTGTTCGGGTTTCTTGACTTCGGAGAGGAGCATGAGGGCGCAGTCGCCGCCGTGCATGTCGTTGGGGATCCCGTGCGTGGGATTCTGCACGCCCAAAAACCAAGCCATAAAGTCCAACGTTTGTTGTCGCAAACCCATCGATCATCACATCCGTAGCAAGTACCCAATAGAATGTCTTTTTACTTTATAAACGTATTTCGGCTTTTTCTCTCCCTTGCGTCGTTCTTTGGAACTCGCAAGGGAGTAAAAACCCGGGAAAAAAAGCGGGTTTTTTTTATCCGTATTCGTTTGCGAGTTTTTGCAGGGCGTCGGCGGGGTTGCTTGCGTGGGCGATGGCGCTTGCGATGAGGGCGCCGCGGGTGCCAAGGTCGATTGCGTGTCGCAGGTCGGCGGCGGTGGAGACGCCGGCGCCGCACAAGGGAACGCTTTCGGTTCCGGCGAGGAGTTTTCCGAAGGCGCGCACGTCGTCCGGTTCGGCGTCGGTGATGGATTGGCCTTTGCCGGTTTTTTCGGCGGTGCCGATGAGGCTTGGGATTTCGAACGCGACAAAGGTGGGGTGCAGGAGTAAGAGTTCGCGGATTTCGTTGAGGTTGTCCGAGCACACCATGGTCTGCAATCCGATTTTTTTGGCTTCGGCGAGGGTGTCGGCTAAAACTTTTTTGTCGAGGCGGTGTTCGGCGTGGTTGAGCATGACGCCTTTGGCGCCGGCGGCCTGCAGGTTCACAAGGAGGTTGTGGCCCGTGTGGCGGCCGGGTTCTCCGGCGTCGCCCGATTGGGCGAATACTGTGGCGCCGGTTTTTGCGCACGCGCGCAGGTCGACGAGTTGGGGCAAGAGAACGATTTCCATTTTTCCGATCGCGTGGAGTTCCGCGCTTTTTTGGGCAAGTTGCACCGCGGTTTCGCCGAGGCTTTCCTTGTACGTTTTTAGGTTGATGGCGAGCACGGGTTTCATGCGTTTTCCCCCATTTTTTTCATCGGTCGCTTTTGGCGTTTGGCGGTTTGAAATGCGTTTTTTGAAAGGAGGCCGTTTTGGGCGCCGAGGGTTTGAATGCATCGTTCGGCGTTGGCCATTCCGACGCTCACGCTTTTTTGAAAATCGCGGGTGTCGAGAAACGCGGCGAAGAATCCGCTGCCGAACGCATCGCCCGCCCCCGTGGTTTCGCGAATGCGGATTTTTTTTCCGCCGGCGTGGAGCATGTCTTTTTTGTGGAGGCCGTAGACGCCGTTTGCGGCGTCGGTGATCAACACCGTTTTGGGGCCGAGTTTTTGGATTTCGCGCAAGAGTTCGTTTTCGTTTCGGTTGCCGACGAGGAGGCGCGCTTCGTCTTTGTTTGTGACCAGAATGTCGGTGATCGCAAGCAGGGGGGCCAGATGGTCAACTCCGCGTTTGGCGAGGTAGGCGCTCGGGTTGAACATCAGGACGGCCCCGTTTTTTTTGTAGTGTTTGCAGAGTTTGAAACTGGTGTCGAATGCGGGGCCGGTCATGCTCGTGAGGTACACGCCTTGGGGCCGGAGTTTTTTCATGGCGGGCGTGATTGTGAATTCGTCGTTGGCGCCTTTGAATGCGAAGATGGTGCGGTCGCGTTCGACGGCGTCGAGGATGACCGAGTAACCGCTCTGTTTTTTGATCGTGCGCGCGAGGTTTTTCACCTTGTTTTTTTTGAGTTCGCGTTTGATCCATTCGCCGAGCGTGTCGTCGCCGATCGTGCCGAGGTAGTGGGTTTTGTGCCCGTAGTTGGCAAGGCTTTTGGCCGCGTTGGTGCCGCCCCCGCCGGGGAAAAAGTGGAGTTGGTCGATGATGAGTTTTCCCCCAAGCGGGTATCCCACGAACTCGGTGTCGTGGGCGATGTCGCGGATGTCCATGAGCTGCGAGCCTTTTCGGGCCGTGTGCACGAAGCAGTCGATGGTCGCGCTTCCGATGCTGGCGACGCGGACAAGGGGCATGGGCTGATTAGGAATTAGGCGTTTTTATTTGTGTTGGGCGCGTGGTGTGCGCTCATTTTGTCCGTGTCGCGCTGGGTAGGCGCACGGCGCCGCGGTGCATGCAGTTGGCGTCGATGCAGCGGTTTTTGGCGTTGCCGTTGCCGTCCCAGCCGGTTTTCGCCCATTGGTCGAGCAATTCGAGGACCGGGAGTTTTTGGCCGGCGAGGTAGACTTCGAGTGCGCCGCCGGCAAGCGATAGGTAGGAGAGGCCTTTGCCTTTGCAGAAGAGTTGGACGGCGTGGTGCGATTGGCCGCCGCCGGCGAAGCTGAAGGCATGGCTCGCCTCGATGGCCTGTAGGATCGCGCGTGTGCCGTGTTCGAATCGTTCGTCCTCGAATTTTCCGGGCGGGCCTTTGAAGTACACGGTCGCGCTTTTTGCGATGATTTCCTTGTACATCGCGATGGTTTTGGTTCCAATGTCGAAGATCATGTCGTTGCAGGGCAGTTCGTCGATGTTGATTTCGACGCGTTTTTCGTTTCGTTCGACTCCAAGGTCGACGGGCGTGATGATTTTTTGTCGGACGTCGCGGATGAGTTTGAGTTCGTCGTCGTTGATGAGGCCTTTGGCGCGGAGCCATTCTTCTTTTTTGCCGAGTTTTTTTCCGTCGACGATGAAGCAGAGTTCGGCGAGCACGCCGCCTGCGAGGATGTAGTCCACGGCTTTGAGGTCGTGCACGAGCGCGAGCGCGTCGGCGGGTTTGGCGCCGCCGAGGATGATGGTAAACGGTTTTTTGAATTCGCCGATGTGGTTGAGTCCGTTGATTTCTTTTTCCATGAGGAGTCCGGCGAGGTTGGGTTTGTAGTAGAGGCCGGTCGTGTCGGGCATGCCGCGGTGGGCGACCGAGAGCGCGTCTTGCACCATGCAGTCGACGAGGGGTCCGAGAAAGCGCGGGAGCGCATGCTTGGACATTTCGTCGTTTTTGCCTTTGTCGTTGCCGTCGTCCAGAAACCGGGTGTTTTCAAGCATTAGGATGTCCGAGTTTTTGAGGTCTAGGATTTTTGCGCGTGCGCGTTCGCCGACGGGCTGGTTGACAAATTTGACGGGTTTTCCGATGCGTAGTTCGAGGAGGGTCGAGTGTTGGGCGAGCGAGACGTAGTCGTCGCCTCCGGGGCGGCCTTGGTGGGCGAGGAGCACGACTTTGGCGCCGTGTTCGGACAGGTATCGGATGGTGGGGATCGATCCGTCGAATCGTTCGATGCCGTCGATGCGACCGTCGACCACGTTGGAGTTGAGGTCGACGCGCACGGCCACGGTTTTTCCGTTCCAGGAAAAGTCTTCGATGCGCAGGAACTTCATGGGGGGTGGCCTTTTTGGGTGCCTTTTTTTTACATCATGTGGGCAATGTCGGCGACGCGGCACGAGTAGCCCCATTCGTTGTCGTACCAGGCGGCAAGTTTGACGAGTTTTCCCATGGTTTTGGCAAGCGCCGCGTCAAAAATGCAGGAGTGGGAGTTGCCGATGATGTCGGCGCTTACGATGGGGTCTTCGGTGTATGCGATGATGCCCGCGAGTTCGTGTTCGCTCACGCTTTTGAAGAGCCATTTGATGCGTTCCACGTCGGCTTCGGTTTTGAGTTCGGCCGTGAATTCGACGATGCTTCCCGTGACGACGGGTACGCGGTAGGCGACGCCGTCGAGTTTGCCTTTGATTTCGGGGATGACTTCGGCGACCGCGGTGGCCGCGCCGGTTGTGGTCGGGATGATGCTTGTGATCGCGGTGCGTGCGCGGCGAAGGTCTTTGTGGCTTTGGTCGAGGATGACTTGGTCGTTTGTGACCGCGTGGATCGTGACCATGAATCCTTTTTCGATGCCGAAGTTGTCGTTGATGACTTTGACCATGGGCGCAAGACAGTTGGTGGTACAGCTCGCGTTGCTTACGATATGGTGTTTTTTGGGATCGTACCAGTGTTCGTTCACGCCTTTGACGACGGTGAGGTCCATGCCTTTGCCGGGTGCCGAGAGGAGGACTTTTTTGGCGCCGGCTTTTTGGTGTTTTTCGCAGTCTTCGCGTTTGGTGAAGAGTCCCGTGTTTTCGATGACGAGGTCCACGCCGAGTTGGCCCCAGGGGAGTTTACCGGGATCGCGTTCGGTGAGAATGGGCACGCGCTTGTCGCCGACGACAAGTTCGTTGCCTTCGAACGAGACGTTTTTGTTGTAGGTGCCGTAGGTGGAATCGTATTTGAGGAGGTGCCGCGCCGTGGCTCCGCCGCTTGTATTGTTGATTCCGACGATTTGGATGCCCGGGTCGTCGATGAGTAGTTTGAATACTTGCCGTCCGATGCGGCCGAATCCGTTGAGTGCCACGCGCTTCATGTTCTTCCTCCAACTGCCAAAAACTGGATGAGACTACGCAGGATGTTTTCTTATATATTAGTGGTTTTTTTGGAAAAAGAAGGGTTTTTGGGCAAAAAACGCGGGTTTGGGCACAGTGGAATGAATGGCCGATCATTCGTTTTGTCTTTGTAGAGGCCAAACGAGAACCGTTTTTTTTTGTCTAGCAATTTAGGCGCGCGCGCAGTTCGCCGGTGTCGCGGATGTCGGTGATGACGTCGGTGCCAAGCACGAGGGCGGGGGATTTTGTGACTCCGAATTTTTCTTGTAGGATTTGGACGGGTTCGAAGTTGGCGGGGTTGCTTGGGAAGGCAAACACGCGAACGTTGGGGCATGCGCGTTTGATGTCTTCGAGCTGGTAGACCATGGTCGCGCACGTGGGGCAGTCGCTTTCGTCGGGCCAAAAGTAGAGAACGGGTTCGATGCCGAAGTCGCAGTCGGAGGGCGTGTTTTCGAGCGTGAGGTAGAGGCTCATGATGGCCACAAGGTATTGGCGTTTTAGTAGGGCATATTCGGGCGTTTCGAGTCGGAGGCCATAGGCTTCGAATTTTTCGATGTCGGAAAAGCGTTCGAATACTTGTTCGAGCTGGTCTTGGACGAGGGGGCGGAGTTCGTCGCAGCTCGCGCGATCGTCCGCAAGCGAGGCGGTCACGTAGAGCATGCGCTCTTGCTGGTCGAGGAGGCGCGCGTAGATGTCGTTGATTTTTTTTTCGTCTTCGCCGCGCGCGAGTTGGAAGACGCCTGCGAAGATGACGACGGTCAGTAGGCCAGCGATCAGGTAGACACTCTTTGCCATACGGCTTTTTTCCCCCGCATTTCGCGGATAAAGCTCTTGATGTAGGTGTAGGTTACAAAAAGCGGATAAAGAAAGAGGGAGACGAGGATGGCGGGCGTGTCCGCGATTTTGAAGCGGTAGTTGGCCATGGAGAGGCCGAGACCAAAAAAGGCGATGACGAATGAAAACGCGACGATCAGAAAATAGTGTTGGGTGGAGAGCACGAAGCCGAGTTCGAGGGGCGGGAGGATGTGCGCTGCGCCCACGGTCCAGAAGAGCGTGCGCGCGGTGTCAAGAAGGTTTTGTGCAATCAGGATCAGGAGGCGTCCGAAGACGAACACGCCGGCGAGTTCGAGGAGGAACAAAAAGGGCAAACTGAAGAAGCCGAGGTGGCCGAAGCTTTGGTTGAATACGAGTTCTTGGTATTTGAAGAGGTTGTAGACGCGTCCGCGGTACCATCGGTCGCGTTGTTTGGCGAGTTTGTTCCAGTCGTCGGGTACGTCGGTTTCAACGACCGCGTACGGGCAGACTTTGATTTGGTAGTGCGCGGCTTGGATGCGCAGTCCGATTTCCATGTCTTCGGTGAGGTTGTCGGGGTCAAAGCCGCCGATTTTTTCAAACATTTTTCGCTTGAAGATCGTGAGCGGGCCGGGGATGTAGGTCATGCCTCCGATGGAGGACAGGACGGTGTTCCAGAGGCCGAAGCCGACCGCGTATTCGAAGAACTGGACTTTTTGCACGAAGTTTTTTCGGTTTTCGGGCACCATGAGGCCGGTGACCGCGCCGATTTTTGGGTCGTCGTGGAACGGGACGAGTTTTTCGAGGACGTCGGGTTCGGGGTAGGTGTCGGAGTCGATGCATGCGACGAGTTCTTCGGTTACGCGTGCGAGTCCTTCGTTGAGCGCGTGGGCTTTGCCCGCGTTTTTGGGCTGTTTGATTAGTTCAATGTTGGGTTGTTTTTCGAGCCATTCGCGGCTTTGGTCGGTCGAGCCGTCGTCCACCACGATGATGCGCACGCGTTTGGGATAGCGCATGGCTTTTACGGCGGCCAAGCATTTTTCGATCGTGCGCATGGAATTGTAGCTTGCGATCACAAGGGCGAGCGACGGCGCGTTTTCGAGTTTTCGCGGTTTGCCTTCGTCGGGCGATTGCAGGTAAAAGAGCAGGAACACGACGAGCGCGTAGATGAGAAAAAAGTTGATGGTCCACAGGCTCACATAGAGGGGCAGGTGAAACGAGCCCGCGATGGCGATGGCGACGAGACCAAAGATGAGCGCGAGTTTGAGCCGGTAGTGCATCGCACGCCATTGTTCGCGCGAGGCATTTTATGGGTATGGCTCCGCATTTGCGAACGGGTTTTTTGTTGGCGCAATCGTTGGAGCGGTGGCGCGGCCGGTTTTGTTTGTCGGTTGCGTGCGGGGCGCGGATTTGGCGGGCGGTGGGTCGTCGGGCGCTCGGATTTTTGGTTTTTTTTTCCGTTGGTCGTCTTTCCGAACCCTTTTATTCTAAAACTTCCTGAATTTCGCGTGATGGATTCGAACGTTTTAAGGAAGGATTATTTGTTGGACCGGTGGGTCGTGGTGGCCGCGGGGCGGGCCAAGCGTCCGCAGGACAACCAGTTGCCGGGCTTGAATCTTCCCTCGTTTGACGAAAAGTGCGTGTTTTGTCCGGGAAACGAGTCCAAGACGCCTCCTGAACTCGGGCGCGTGGGGTCTCCTGAAAAGTGGTCGGTGCGCGCGTTTGCGAACAAGTTTGCCGCGTTTTCGCCCGATTTCAAGACCGCGGGAACGCCGCCGCTGGGGCTTGTCGAGAAGCCGGCGACGGGTTTTCACGAGGTGGTCGTGGATGCGCCGGGCCACGACAAGACCGTTTGGGATTTGTCCGAAAGCGAGTTGCGCGACGTTTTTTTTATGTTGGGGCGCAGGCAGGCCGCGATTTTGAAGGAGTCGGGCGTTCAGCACGTGTTTGTCATCAAGAATTTTGGGCCCGATTGCGGCGCAAGTTTGGCGCATTCGCATTGGCAGTTGTTTGGCTTGCCCATGATTCCGTCGAAGATTGCCGAGGAGAAGATCGGCGCGGCCCTGTTTTTCAAGACGCATAAGAAAGAGGTTTTTGATTTTATTGTCGAGACCGAGTCGGCGTCCGAGCGCCGCATTTTTGTGGACGCGCATTGGGTCGCGTTTTGTCCGTTCGCGGGCTTGTGGCCGTACGAGTTTTGGATCGTGCCGCGCGCGCACGTTTCCTCGTTTTCCCAGTTGTCGGAGACGCAGGTTCAAGGGCTGTCTTCCATCGTCTTAAAAGCGTTTAGGAGATTGAAACTCCTGTTCGGAAATCCCCAGTACAATCTGGTGTTTCATGAGAGCATGACGTCCTCTTCGCATTACCGGTTCCACATTGAGGTGTATCCAAACATCAAAAAGTTGTGGGCGGGACTTGAGAAAGGCGCGGGCGTGTTCATCAACGAGGTGCCGCCCGAGTTCGCGGCGCACCAGTTCCGCGGGGATTCGTAGTATTTATCCGTAATCAAAAACCGGTCAAAAAGGAGTTGGGAAATCGTATGCCTGCAAAAAAAGCGGTCAAAAAAGCGTCCGGAAAGCCGGGCGCCATGCCGGGTTCGATTGACGAACTGTTTGGCATGAACGCGGGAAAGGTCTGGATGGCGCTTCATGAGAACGCCGGCGGGCTTTCCGCCGAGAAAGTGCTTTCGCGGACGGGGCTTTCGGCCGCGAACGCGTGGGCGGGTCTCGGTTGGCTTGCGCGCGAGGGCAAGTTGCGCATCGAGAACGGAAAATTCGTGCTCAACGAATAAATCGGCTTTTTTCGTGCCCTCCTTGTCTGCGGACTGCGGGGCACAAAAAACCCGGGAAAAAACAGCCACTTGCGCGTGTGGCTCATTCACTATTTTTCATTCGAATTGTTTGAGTTGGCTGTTCCCGCGGCTGCTTTGTCGTTCGTTCATGCTTTTCCATTCGATGGAGTCGCGAACCAGGATTTTTTTGGGCATCATTTGGTTTTGCAATCGCGGATTGTGTCGGCGTTCGATGAACTGGGTTTTGTAGAATTCGTCGTAGTAGGCGGGGTTCCACTCGGTTGAGAATTCGAGGCGGTCGCGCACGTGCGCCTGTACGACGTTGCGCGTCCATTCGAGGGCGCGTGTGAACGAATCGAAGTGGGCGATCATGCGCTCGGGCATGTCGATTCGCCGGCTTTGCACGTACAGTTTGTGTTCTTGTTCGTTGTAGAGTGCGATCGCGAGGCTTGGAAACCGGTGGCAAAAGAATTCGAGCGTGCTTGGCACGAGTTCCGGTGCGACGTCGATTTTGGCTGCGATGAGCATTTCGGGATACTGGTCGAATCGCGTGAATGCTTTGAGCTTGTGCGCGGAAAAGAATCCGGGCGCGTGAACCATCGGCCTTTTTCGCCCCGCCTTCGACTGCGATCTGCGGCGGGGCAAAAAGCCCGGGGAAAAAACGGTCATGTCTGTGGCAGTTCGGGGTTTGTGCAATCGTTTGCGCATGTTGATTTCCCCTTTTACGTCTCGGCCACCGGGCGGGTTCTTGCGGCCAAACGAATCGCCGAATAATCGCTCAACCGGCTTTGTCGCTGGTGGTCGAGTTCGATGAATGGTCGCGCGCGCTCGATCACGACGCCGAGTTTTCGGAGTTCCTTTTCCTCGCGCACAAGTTGATGCGCATCCTGCCGTTCGACGATTTGTTTGGCGCTTGTGGGCCCGATCCCGGGTACGTGCAATAGTTCGTTTTCGCTCGCGTGATTGATGTCGACCGGAAAGCGATCGGGGTTTTTGAGCGCGAACGCGAGTTTGGGATCGATTGAGAGATCGAGGTTGCCGTTTTCGTTTGGGATCTGCTTGACTTCGTCGAATTCGAAGCCGTAGAAGCGCACGAGCCAGTCGATGCGATAAAGGAAGTTTTCGCGCTGGAGGGGAACGGGCTTGGTTTTGTCGAGGGGCGAGCCGCATACGGGGTCGAAGGCCGAAAAGTAGGTGCGGTAGATGCCGTAGTGATCGTACAGGGTTTCCATTCGGTGGATGTAATTCGCGTCGGTTTCGCCGGCGGCGCCGATCACCATTTGGGTCGTGACCCCGCCGGGGACTTCAAGGCGTCGTTTGGCGCGCTGGATGTATTTCATGCGTCGCAAGAGGTCGGCGGCATAGTCTTTGGTTGAGATGATTTCGGAAAAGCCGTCCTTGGTCGGGCTTTCGAGGTTGATGGACACGCGGTCTGCGATTTGTACGAGTTGGCTTATGTGGTCGTAGTTGGCGCCGGGCATGACTTTGAGGTGCATGTAGCCGTCGTAATGGTATTGGTTGCGGATGATTTCGACGGTCGACAGGATTTTTTCTTGTGCGATTTGCTCGTTGCCGATCACGCCCGAACTCAAAAACAGGCCTTCGACGTAATTGCGGGTGTACATGCTCATGAACAAATCGGCGAGTTCTTTGGGTTGGAATCCGGCTTTGGGGTTCTGCTTGCATGCGGTCGAGTGCATGCAGTATTTGCAGTCGTGCACGCACGCGTTCGTGTGGAGGACTTTGAGTAGCGACACGCAACGTCCGTCTGGCGTGAAACTGCGGCAGACGCCTGCCTCGTAGGGCGCGCCCATGCGCTTGGGATCGTTTTCGTTGGCCTTGTGGGCCTGGCGCGTGGGCGTGCACACGTCCCACTTGGTGCCCCCGCCAAGCACCTTCAATTTCTCAAGCGTGTTCATGGCCTAGTTGGCGCGTGCGCAAAAGAAGTTCGTGCCTGGGCCCTCGGTGGCTTGCCGGTGATCAGGGCAGCGGGTGGAACCCGTATTGTTCGTCCACGATTTTTTGAAGTACGCGTGGAGGCACCTTGAGTCCGGGTTTTTCGATAAGCAGGCGGATCCATTGGTTGCGCGTGCGAAACGCGCCTTGGGGATCCGTTTCGTTGGCAAAAAGGTATTCGCTTTCAAAAGCGGGCGGATATCGGGTGACGGCCTCGTTGTGCAATGTGCGGTGATGGTAGCCGACGGCAGCCAGCACGCGCACGGGCGTGTTCTTTAGTCCCGGGTTTTCGCGGGCGAGTTCGTTTTGCATTTGGCCGAGTTGGCGCGCAATGAACCGGTTTCGCACGCGTATGTCTTCGGCGATCGCGTGCATGTATTCGTCCACGGCGTTGCGTAGTTCGGCTTGGATTTGTTTGACGCTTTCGGGCGTGAACCGTTCGGTTTTGACGCGTTTTTTGAGGGTTTCCTCGCGCGCATCGGCAACAAAAAGGCGCGATTGGAGTTTTTCCACCTGGGCGAATTCTTTGGGCGAATACGATTCGAGAATCTTGAAGCGCAGTCCATAGCGCGCGCACAATACCGCGTTTTGGGCGACAAACGGGGTCGTGTCGAGGCCGTCTTTGGCATGGGGCCCGAATTCGGTTTGCACGTGTTCCGAAATCCAGTGGTAGGCCGAGTCTTCGAGGGTGCGGGAGCCATGATCTGGGTTTCGGGCCCATTCGGCGCGGATTTCGTCGATCCATTGGTTCATGCGTTGTTCGATGCGCGTGCGGCGTTCGTGCACGGCAAACCCTTCCATGGCAAGCGCGTGGTAGGGCTTGCATTGTTGTCTTGCGCGTTCCATATGTTCGCGCAGTTGCTCGGCGTCGCTTCGCTCTTGGTGGCGCAAAAAGGCAAAAGCGACAAGCTGTTTTGTTTTGGGAACGAAGAATTCGCGAACCAGGGGGCGTCCCCATTGGCGGGTTGCGCCAAGCGCCGTTAATCCGGCGCCCATGCGGGTCAGTGCCTGTCGGCGCGAGATCGCTTGGGGTCCGCGAACCGGCCGATAGGTCGTGACTTCGGTTTGTGCGGCCTGAAGTCCGCGGCGGATCGCGTTGCCCATTTGCACGAATATCCGGCGTCTTTTGGGCGCAGCACTTGCAGGCGTCGGTGGTTTGGCAGAGGGCTTGCGTTTGGCCATGACGAATGTATGCTCCGGCCGAATTTAAGCCCCGCGGGTGTATGCGCATAAAGGGATTTTCCGACCCGGTTTGTTTATGCGTGTCGTCTCTTGGAACGTGAATGGGCATCGTTCGGCGTGCGAAAAAAAGTTTCTCAATTGTTTCGCTCGGACTCGCTGAAGAAAAATTAGGTCGACCCACGTGCGCTCCGAAGTCAATGGTTCGGATCATTGTCCGGTTGAAGCTGAACGGGTGTTCTAGGAAATTGGACTATTTTTTCTTCAGCGCTTTCAGGCGTTGTTCGCGCCGCCAGAATTCGGAGTGTTTTTGCAGGAATGCCTCTTTTTCTTCGCGGCTTGGGCGTGGCGGCAAACCGTTTTCGGTGAGCGCACCAAGTGGGTTGCGGTCTTGGAACAGCCGGTTGATTTGCGTCTGGCTCAAGCGGTTCATGCAGGTCGTGGTCAGTGCGCTTTGAAGTCGCCATTCGGCGTCGTTTGCGGGCGCGATGCCGACAGCTTCCATGCCTGCGGCGGTTAGGAATGCTTTTTTGATTTCGAGGTCGCTGACGGGTTTTCCATAGTTCATTTTTTGCACGACGATGGAACTCCATGGGAAGACTTGGGGCGGCATGTGGCGTGAGTGCTCGATGCCTTCTTTTTGAAACGCGCGAGAGAGTACGGAATGCATGGTCCCGTACTCGGCGATGAGCGGTTTCTTGCTTTCCTTGACCGTGCGCAGGATAAGTCCGTTTCGGAATTGTTGGCTTTTGGCGTATTTTTCGAAAAAATCCCGCGCGTCGGAGAGGCTCCAGCTTGTGAGCGCTTTTACGTATGCCGTTTGGTGCGTCTCGCGATTTCGAATCAGGCGGTTTCGTTCGCCTTCGTTGAGAAGTCGTTCGCCGGGTTTTACGGCGATTCCTTTTCGCATGGCGGTGATCGCAAACTGGATGTCCGCAATGTCTTTTGCGCTGCGGCCGGGGATTTCAAGCTGGCGGTGGAGTTCGTGAAGCGTGACTTCGGCGTCCGCCGGGGTTCCCGCTTCGACGAGCATGGTGCGTGTGCCTTCCAGCAGGCCGTGATTCTTGTAGGAATCGGTCGGACTGTGCGCCCGGAAGACAAAATGGACCGGCGCCCGCCTCGATGACGGTTGGGTTCCTTTTCGGCTACGGTTTTTGGGCATGAAAAAGAAAGCGCGGTCCCTGAATTTAAATGCGCTCGGCCCGTTTCACTTTTTCAGCGCGATTTCGTAGGCGGTGGCGTAGTGGTCGATGAGTTTTTTCCAGTCGGTCATGTCCGAGATTTTTTTGGCTTCGATTTTGGCTTGGTTGCGCTGTTTTTTGGTCGCGTAGTAGAATTTGGCGAGCATGTCGGAGAGGTCGCCTACGATTTGTTCGTAGGTTTTTCCGCGGCGTTTTAGGACCATGACGCTGTCGCGCTTGGCTTTTTTGACGTTTTCGAGAACCCATTGGCCGTAGCCGGCCATGTCGGTCGTGATCGTGGGAAGCCCAAGCGCGGCGGTTTCGACGGGCGTGTAGCCCCAGGGTTCGTAGTTGCTTGGGAAGACGCCCAAGTGGCAGGCGGCTACGATTTCGTTGTAGTCCATGCCAAGGACGCCGTCGGTTTTTGACACGTAGTCGGGATAGTAGATGATTTTGACGCGGTCTTCGGGTCGGTTGAACAATTGGTTTTTGCGGAGCATGTTCGTGACTTCGTTTTCGACGAGTTCAAAAGGGCTCCAGGGGGGCAGTTCTTCGGGGCGGGCTTTGACACGGGTGTTGATCGCGCGCACGTTGAAGAGGAATTCTTTGTCGAGGAGGTTGGCTTTTCCGACGTCTTTGCCGGTGCCGATGGCGTCCCACACGCGTTCTTTGATCATGGGGAGTTGGGCGTCGATGGTTTCTTCGAGTTGTTCGAAAAGGGCCATGCGTTTGAGCATTTGGAGGTTGCGGCCGTTGTTCGAGTAGGGTACAAGAACAATGGCGATGAGCGTGGTTTCTTTGTTGTCTTTTTTGAGCTGGTTGTTGAGTTTGCCAAGCGAGTCAATGAACACGTCGATTCCCTTGTTTGCGATTTCGTGGCGTCCAGAAAGGTATACGAACAGCGTTTGGTGGACGTCGATGTTGTAGTGGGGGAAAAAGTAGTCGAACGCGAATTTGCGGAGTTTGCCTCGGAGGCGGATGTGTTGTGCGCTGACTTCTTCCATGAGCGGGAATTCGTCCATGTTGAGGCCGTTGTAGGTGAGGACGTCGGGTTTTTTTCCGTGGAGTCCTTCGGCTTCCTCGCCGGTCGTTTTTGAAACGGTGGTGAACGCGTCGGCGTGGTGGGCGCTCGCTTTTTCGGTGAGGTGTTTGGCCTGCACGCGGTATTTGGTTGCGAGTTCGTCGGGGTTGATTTTTTTGTGTTTGCACTGGTCGATGACGGACAACAGGTCGCCGCCGCCGCCCGCGATCGATCGGCCGAGCATGGTTGCGTGTGTCGTGAACACGGTTTTGACGTCGGTCTTGCTTTTTTTGAGGTGCAAGAGGCAGGGGCCGGAGAGCCATTCGTGGCATTGGGCGATGAGGGGGACGTCAAAGCAGTGGACTTCCTTCATTTTTTGGATGAGGACGCCCGCGCAGTGGGCCCAGACGACGGGTTCGTCGAAGTCGCCGCCGGCGCCAAGCGAGTCCACGCCGAAGTCTTTCCAAAGATAGAATTTGATGTCGTTGGTTTTGTTCATGGCGGGCTGGAATTCGATCAAGAAGGTTTCGGGTTCGCTTGGGATGATCCATTTGCCGTAGTGGATTTTGACGCCGAGTTCTTTTTGGGTGAGTTCGACGGCTTTTTTGAAGCGTTCGGGAACGGGGGTTTCCTCAAACCGTTTTTCGGCTTGGTCGCGGTAGTAGGGCCCGATGCAGTAGTATTCGCGGAATTTTTTTTGCATGAGTCCGCTTTTGCTGGAAACAACGGTGTAGATGCCGCCGACTTTGTTGACGACTTCGTAACTGACTTCGATGATTGCGACGTCTTTTTTCATGTCAGGCGCTCCTTCAGGTCCCTAATAGAGTTCATAAAGTTGATATAGGCGTCGTACGGGCTGTCGTACGGATTGAAGTATTTGTGGACGTCCATGTCGTTGAACCACTTGACGCACATGTAGTAGTAGTGGTCGCTTGTGGTGAGACGGCGCCAGTCGCGTAGCATGGTCGCGTCGCCCTTGGTTTTGATGGTTTGCTCGAGCGAGAAGGCTTCGCTGATCGCGTGTTGTTGCATTTTGTTTCCGAGCCATGCGGACAAATCGCGTTCGGTGTCGGCCCATGAAACGTAGTGGTGCACGTCGAGTTCGCTGACTTTGGGGTATGCGGCGATGGCTTCGCTGGGCGTCAAAAAGTCGTTGTCCGGGTGTTTCAGAATCTCGGTGGGCAGGTGGGTCAGAAAGTCGAAGATGCCCGTGTCTTTCCATTGGTGTTCGCCGAAGGTTTCGTAGTCCATGAACAAATTGACGACGTTTCCGTTTCCGTTGACTTGGCTGACCCAGTTGGCGAACTTGGTCGCGGTGAGAGGGTGGCCTTCCCATCCCTTGTTTCCGAAGCGGAAGGCGATGTCGTCGGACAAGCGGTAGTTTTTGAGCAGGAGCGCCATGTCGTTTCGGTCTTTGGGGTGGTAGATGTAGTTGGGCGAGCGCCAGCCGAGCACGTGGTCGGCGCCTTCGGCCAAAATGCCTTTGTAGCCCATGTCGGCCACGGCGTGCGCGAGTTCGTTGTTGTACACGAGTTCGGTGTTTCGGAACACGCGGGGTTTTTGGCCGAACAAGTGCCCGATTTTTTTGCGGTGTTCCTTGACTTGGTCTCGGAATTCGTTTTTGGAATAAAGAAAGGCAAGTGAGTGTGCGCAGGTTTCCTCGAGGATTTCCACGTTGCCGGTGTCGGTGAGCGCTTGGAACGACTGGAGGACTTCGGGATAGTATTCTTCCATTTGCTCTAGCACCACGTTCGAGAACGAGTAGGCCACCTTGAATTCGGGGGTGTTTTGGATGTTGTCGAGGATGACTTGGTTTGCGGGCAAATAGCATTTTTGGGCGACCTTGTGCATGATCTGCCGGTTTTTTTCGGAGTCAAAGTAGTCGTGTTTGTGTCCGACGTCAAAGACTTGGTATTTTCGGACGCGGTAGGGCTGGTGCACTTGAAAGTACATGACGGTGCTAACCATGGGCGGTCACCCGTTGGTAGACGCCGATGAGGTCGTCCGCGCTTTTTTCCCATGTGAACGACGTCGCTTGGCGATGGCCGTGGTTTCGGATTTCTTCGTGGAGGACGTCGTATTCGAGGAGCGCGAGCATTTTGTTTGCCATGTCGTTGACGTCCCAGAAGTCGGTTTTGAGCACGTGTCCGAGGACTTCGGCGAGGCCGCATTGTTTGCTGACGATCACGGGGGTTCCGGAGGCCATGGCTTCGAGGACGGTGATTCCGAAGGGTTCGCTGACCGAGGGGAGCACGTACACGTCGGCCATTTTGTAGAGGTTTTTGACTTCGTCGCCGCGCACGCTTCCAGTGAACATGACGTGTTCGCTGATGCCGAGTTCGATTCCGAGGTTGATCATGCGGGGGAGCATGTCGCCGGTGCCGGCCATGATGAAGCGAACGTCTTTTCGTTTTTCGAGGACTTTTTTTGCCGCGTACAAAAAGTATTCGGGGCCTTTTTGGAGGGTGACGCGGGCAAGAAAGAGGACGACTTTGTCCTTGGGTTTGATGACGAATCGCGGGTGCGCGAATTCGGGTTCGACGGCGTTGAGGACGACGTCGACGCGATGGGGTTCCACGCCGTAGAATTTGATGATGTTTTGTTTGGTGTAGTTCGAGTTGGCGACAATGCGGTCGGCGGCTTGGAGCGCTTGGCGTTCGATGTCCATGACCCACGGGTTGTATCCGTTGCCGCCGGTGCGGTCGTATTCGACGGTGTGCACGTGGATGACAAGGGGTTTTCCACTGATTTTTTTGGCTTCGATTCCGGCAAGAAACGTCATCCAGTCGTGGCAGTGGATGACGTCGAAGTTTTCGAATGCGGCGATCTGGCGCGCGGCGAGGGCCATGCGTTGGACTTCTTCAAAAAGATTGGGGCCGTACATGTCGACGTTGCGGCTGCCGCGGTTTTTGAGGTATTGGTTGAATCGTTCGGCGTATGTTTTGCTTGAATCGTAGGGAACGGCGAGGCTTGCCACCGAGTACACTTTGGCGAGTTCGAAGTTGGCGCTGACGATGCGCATAAAGGGGTGGGGTTGTTCGTCGGGCCAGTGGGGGACCACAAAGACGACTTCCACGTTTTTTTGGGTCAGGGCTTTGGTAAAACCATAGCAGGCTGTGCCGAGCCCCCCGCTGATGAAGGGGGGGAGTTCCCAACCAAACATTAGAACTCGCATTTTTTCCCACGCACAACTATCATTTAGTAGTGGATTACTAGGTTCTATGAATTAATAAAGTCGAGCGAAAAATCCATTTTATCTCTAAAAATCTCAAAAACAATGTTTTTTTGAAAAAAATTGGCTTTTTTTTTGCTTTTTTTGTGCTTTTTTTCAAAAATCGGTTTTTTGGTTGTTTTTAATCATTTTTTTAGAATGGCTTTTTTTTTCGTAACCGCCCACTTTTTCCGGCTTTCTTCGGTAAAGCCTTTCATGGATCCCCGTGTTTTTCCGGCTCCTTTTCGGGCCAAGCTTGAGCGCTTGTGGGGCGCGCGATTCGCCGCTTGGTCCCAAAAACTTGTTCGCATTTCGAAGGTCGTTCGGGTCAATACGTTGAAAATCGATGCGGTCGCATTGAAGCTTCGGCTCCAAAAACTGGGGTTTTTGCTGGATCCTGTTCCGTTTTGCGATCACGCGTTTTTTGTGAAACAACCGTTGCCGCGCAGTTTGGGTTCGACGATCGAACATTCCCTTGGGTATTTTTTTGTACAGGATGCGGCGAGTCTTTTGCCGGTTTTGACTCTTTCGCCAAACGCGGGAGAGCGCGTGCTTGACATGGCGGCCGCGCCCGGCGGCAAGGCCACGCATTTGGCGCAACGCATGAACAATTCGGGCGAACTCGTGTGCCTTGATTCGAGCCGTCAGCGGTTGCCGAGTTTGCGTTATTCGCTTGCACGTTTTGGAGTCGTGAATGCACTGGTTGCGTTTGAATCAGGCGCGACGTTTCGGTCCACGCGTTTGTTCGATCGTGTCTTGCTGGATGCGCCTTGCAGTTGCGAGGGCCTTGGGTTTTCGGATCCGGGCGTCTGGAAGCATTGGAGCGAGACCTTGGTGTCCCAAAAGTCGGCGCTGCAAAAAAAACTCATTTTGAACGCGTTTGATCTTTTGGCCCCGGGGGGAACTATGGTGTATTCGACGTGCACGCTTTCGCCCGAGGAAAACGAGGCGGTGGTCGATTATTTGTGTTGCGAGCGGTCGGGGGTCGTGCTGGAGCCCGTTTCGTTTGAGGGGCTTTTGCTTGAATCCGGATTGTCTTCGTGGAACGGCCAATCGTTTGATGCGTCTGTCGAAAAGGCCGCGCGCGTGTATTCGCCGTTGACCCACACGGAGTCGTTTTTTATTGCCAAAATCCGAAAGGGGGATTCGCGTTGAAATTTGCGGTCTTGTCTGAGCGCGAGTCGCTTCGTTTGGTGCGCCATTTGTTGGAGCGTTACGGTGTTTCGACAAATGTGTTTGATTCGCTTTCGTGGGTTTCGAACAAGCATTTCGGCTGGCTGGCCACGAAATCGGCGGCCGTTGATTTGGGGGCGGGCTGGAATCTGCAGGGCGCGGGGCTTTTGGTGTTTGTGGATTTGGCGGCCTTCAAGCCGGCGACGCTTGGCCTGCGTTTTTTTGCGCCGCATATTTCGCGCAATCGCGTCGAGCTTGAACCACGGTTGGTGCCCGCGTTTTTGCACGGTAGTCGGCTCGATCTTTCGGCGGAGCAGGCGGCGGTCATCGACTCGACGGGGTACGTGGCCGTGTTTTGTGCGGGCGATTGTCTGGGCTCGGCCTACGCCGATTTGTCCCGTGCGACGCTTCATCCGAATCTTTCGAAGACGCGCGAAACGGATTTTATCGAGGCGCGTGCGTTTGTGAACCAGATTCGCGGGCCCCCGCGGTCCTCAAAACATCCGCATCGAAAGAATCCGATTCATCGGGCGAAGAAAAAAAAATGATTCGCCGCGCGAATCGTTTTTTCCAAACTGTTTCGCGAAGAAAATCTTCGTGCGGCATGTGAACTGCGGCTTCGTGTTGTATACACTCCCTTGCACGCACGGTTGGGCACGCAAGGGAGCGATGGTCCGTTAGACGTCTTCGATGCCGTTTTCGGTGACGCGGTAGACGGCTTCGCCGTCGGGCAGCGAGGGGCTGTCGACGAGTTTGGCGACGCGTTTGTCTTCCTTGCTTTTTCGAAGATATAGGCGCGTTTTGCTTGCGTGTCCGACGACGTTTCCGCCGACGGGGGCCGTGGGGTCGCCGAAGAGGATGTCGGGTCGTTCGAGGACTTGGTTGGTCACAAGGACAACCACGTTTTGGTTTTCGGCGAGTTTTTGGAGTTGGCGCATGTGGCGGTTGAGGCGTTGCTGGCGGTCGGCGAGCATGCCGCGGCCGAAGAATTCGCTTCGGAATTGGCTTGTGAGCGAGTCCACGATGACAAGCTTGATGTTTTTTTCTTTGACCATTTCGGCGGCTTTGTCAATCAACAGCATTTGGTGGTCGCTGTTGTAGGCGCGCGCGACGAGAATGTTTTTCAGGGTTTGTTCTTCGTCGAGTTTGAAGCGTTTGGCGATTTGGATGACGCGTTCGGGCCGAAACGAGTTTTCGGAGTCGATGTAGAGGCAGGCGCCTTCGAGTCCGCCTTGGTCTTTGGGCAGTTGGACGGTGACCGAGGTTTGGAAGCACCATTGGGTTTTTCCGCTTGCGAATTTGCCGTAGACTTCGGTGATGGACTGGGTTTCGAGTCCGCCGCCGATGAGGGTGTCGAGTTCGGTGCTTCCGGTTGTGAGTTTGCCTACGAGTTTGCGGCGTTCGGCGAGGATGTCGGCGGTTTCGAATCCCATTTCGAGCGCGTCGCGGGCGGCTTTGATGGCTTTTTCGGCGGTGCCGTCGCCGAGGCCCGCGGCTTCTTTGAGTTCCATGGGCGAGGCGGTTGCGATGGATTCGAGGGTTTTGTATCCGGCGGAAAACAGTTTTTCGGCTCCTTGCGCGCCGATGCCTGGAAGGTCCGTGACTTCGGTGATCTTGTTTTTTGCGGCCATGATTTCATCTCCCGGTTGCATATACGCATTTGGGCTCCGGCCGTATGGCGTCGGCCTTGCCCCTGGCGTTCAACCTTGTAGGGATTGTTTTCGCAACGGCTTAAAATAAGGGGTTGGGGTGGCGGGTTGCCAGTGATGGTTATTTTCGGCGCGGGGGGTTTCGCTTGGGCTTGATGGGCGGCCGGATTTTTTTTGGCGGCTGGGCTCTTATCCCTTTGGACAGTCGCTTTATTTGCGGCCAGGGTTTTTTGGCGGGCGCGGGGGGGTGGCGAGCGGCCAGATAGCCGACGATTCGCGAGCGCTTGTACAGGCGGGATCGTTGTTCGGCGGGAATTCTTTTGGGGCCGATGGGCAGTTGTTCGATTTTTTTGAGGTAGGCTTCTTGAATCGGGCTCGACGGAACGCCTTGTTCCAGCCGGCGGCGCGCGGTGAAGTGGCGTATGGCGTCTTCGTAGTAGTATCCTTTTTCGCGGACAAGGTATGCGATGGCCAGTAGGCCGGTGCGGTTGATTCCGAGCATGCAGTGCACGAGTGCTTTTTTGTTTTTGCGTTCGTGCCGGCGCATGAGGTGAGTGAACATCTCCAGTTGTTCGTTGGTTGGAATTCCGTGGCTTTGAATCGGGATTTGGACGAGGCGAATGTCGTGGGCGTCGAGGGCGGCGGAATAGCCTTTTTTTCCGAGGGGCAGGTGGTCCATTTCGTCGTCGGGTGTGAGTACGATGACGGTCCGGATTCCTTTGTCGTGTACCGCTTGTATGTCCATGTGGTCTAGCGGGAACGAGCTTGCAAACAGGTGTTCGGTAAGGGGGTCGAGGGGAATGGGCTGCGAACTTCGATCGGGGCTCATGCCGTTTCCCTCCATGTTTTGACCGTGAGTTCGTTTTCGTTTGAATACGCGTTTTCCTTGGCCGATGCAAGGATTTCGATTTTTTTTCCAACGAGCGCGTTTTTGGTTTCGTCGTCGAGTCCGTCGGCGATTTCTGCCGAGGTTTTTTGAAGAAGCGTTTCGGCGGCGCGGCCAAAGAGGCGCGTGCGAACCACGGCGGTGGAATCGTTGAATTGGACGGCGAGCACGGCTTTGGCGCGGGGTTTTTGGATCGCGCCACAGCGCACGCACAAAGAATCGACGGTCCCGTTTTCCGTTTTGCCTGCGCAGTTCGGGCAGGTCCAGAAAACGCCCGTGCGGTCGTCCACGCTTTCGATGGTTCCCGTGGCGCGCACGTTGCCAGAGGGTTGTTGGTTGAGTTTTTTTTCTGGGTATTCCGCTGCGAGTAGGTCGAAGGCCGTCGGGAGGCTGTTTTGGGTTTCGGGGTCAAGTTGGAAATTCGTGCCCGCGGTTGCCGTCGGCGCGCGTGGATTCGGCGCGTCGTTTTGTTCGATCCTGCGGATTTGGCTTCGGTCGTTCAGTTGGATTTCGAGGTCTTCCCGAAGCCCTTTTTTGACGAGGCCGTCAATGATCTCAACGGCGTCTCCGGTTTCCACGGACTGAATTTCGAGCGCTTTTTTTCCCCATGCGACCAGGCGAACGGTCGCGGTGTCGTCGGCAAGGAGGGCTCCCGCGCGCGTGTTTTTGCGTCCGTCGCGCGCGTCGAAGTCTTTGATCGGAAAGACGGCGAGCACGCGGGCCACGGCGTTTGTTCTTGTGTCCGCGGTGAGCGCGCCAAGTTTCGAGTGCGTGTTGATTGCGTTCGCGCGTTTTGGGTGCGCTTCGATTTCGGGGGGCGTGATCCGCAGGGGCGTGTTTTTGGCAAGCTGGAGCTGGGTTTTTCCGTTGTATTCGTTGGTGTTTGCAAAATCGATTTCAACGATGCTTCCGCGTGCGAGTCCTTTTTTGCGCGCGTCGTCGACTTGGTCGTTCCAGAGGGTCAGTCGGATTTCGCCGGTGTCGTCTTGAAGGAGGATGCTTTGGTTTTGGCCGGTGCGACCGTTGCGCTCGAACGTGCGGGGTTCAAACACGGTTTGGACCGTTCCGCGGACGCTTGCGCCGTACTGGTTGGGCGAGAGTTTTCCGATGGGCACCCAGTTTTTTTGGGCGTGGATTTCGATGCCGTGTTCGCGGCCGACCATGAGCCAGGCGCTTTCTTCGTTGAGGAGTCCTGCGAATTTTTCCATTTTTTCTCGGACTTTGGCCTCGAGTTTTTCGCGCGGGATTCCGCTTTGTTGCGCGACGTCGGTTTTGAATGTTTCGAGTTGCATGCGGTTTCCGTTTTTTTTTGTTTTTGGCGTGCGCGGGGTCCGAAAAATTGTTGGCCCTTGGGTTTCTTAAGGGTGTTTTTGCGGCGGTTAGGGCGTGTATTCGTAGGGCCCGATGTCGGTTTGGGCGTCGCGCAGGCGTTTGGCGAAGTCGGTTTGGAGGTTGGCGTAGGCAAAGCCCGTGTTGATTCCGGGCGATCCCGCGCGCTGGTCAAAGTTGGTTTGTGAGAATCCGTTGTTTGGGTTGTTCAGGACGGCGCTTGGGTTTGCAAAGGCGCTTGCGCTTTCGTTTCCGACGTGCTGGCTTTGCAAAAACGTTTTCCAGTTTGTGAAGTTGGCGGTCGCGTCCATTGCGTTCCAGTAGGTTCCGCCGGCGGAAAAGTTTTGGCAGTCGAGGTAGAGGTTGTTGTTCATGGTGAGGTTTGCAAGGTTGGTGTATGTGTAGAGGATTGTGCAGTAGGCGTTGGTTCCGCTTGCTTTGTTCCAGACGATGTTGTTTCGAAATTCGATGGTCGGGCTTGTGGCGGTCGGGCTGTTGGCGCCGAGTTGGTTGATGAAGGGCGCGATGCCGGTTCCGGCTAGGAGATTGTTGTATATGCGCAGGTTGTTTCCGGGCGCGTTCATGCTGATTGCGGGTCCGGCGGGCGTGTCGACGATGTTGTTGAAGAATTCGATGTTTTCGGAGCCGCCGTACACGGGGCCTTGAATGTAGTTGTTGTAGTAGCGGCTGTTGCGGTTGGTTCCAAGCGTGGCCAGCAAACCCGTGTTGAGGATCGTATTGTTTGAGAACACGTTTCCGGTTCCGTTGCCGTATACGGCGTGGAGCCAGCGGTCGGGAGAATATTTCCACGCGGTCGCGTAGTCGCTTCCGTTGTAGGTCAGGTGTGCGATTTGGGAGTAACACATGGGGGCGGGCCATCCGCTGGCGTCTTCTTCGACGACGACGGGCCCGATGTTTTCGAAGCGGTTGTTTTGGTAGACGAAGTAGTTGTCGATGGTGGCGTGGTAGGAGTGGTCGCCGATGCCCATGTTGTCGATCGATCGGATCGTGTTGTCGTAGGCTTCGATGAATTGGGAGGGCTGTCCGCTCGAAAGAGGGTTCATTTTGATTCCGTCGAGGCCGTGTTGGATCGTGAGTCCGATGAAGCGGATGTGGTTTGCGCGCAGGTAGATGCGGTTGGCGCCGGGATAGTAAAACGTCTGGTTGGCGGGGTTGGTTCCTACGGGCAGGCGGATGTAGAGGCGGACGTTTGTGCAGTCGATGAAGTAGGCGTTGAAGTTTCCGCCGATTTGGGGCACCGAAAGCACGTTTTGCATGTCTTCGTAGCGCAGGAGTCTGGAGAAGGGCCGGTCGAGGTTCATGAGGAGTCCGAAAGGATAATTGCCTTCGCCGCCGTTTGCGTTCGGATCAAATGTTCCAAGCGTGGTGTCGGTCCACCAGATCGTGTAGGGTCCGATGGTTTCGGCTTGGTTCCAGTTGGCATTTACTGGAGTTCCCGAGTCAAGAAGCGGGGTTTCGTTTGGGTAGTTGCGGATCGTGATCCATTGGTTGGGGGCGCCCCCGCGGTCCAAGTAGGTGAATCCGCCAAACGGTTGGTTTCCCCCGCGAAGGTACACGGTGTCGCCGGGGTTGAGGCGTGAAAAGCTTGCGGACAGGTTGCAAAAGGGTTGGGCGAGCGAGCCGGGGCCGTTGTTGTTGCACGCGGCGTCGTTTGCGTTGACCGCGTAGTAGGTGCCCGTGCAGTCCGAGGGGCAGTAGCCGGTTGTGCCGGCGATGTGGTTTTCAACGCGCAAATTGCAGGTTCCGTCTCCGCAGGTTCCGATGCAGTCTTGGGAGCAGGTTTGCGCGTTTTCAAAAAGCGTGTTTGAGCAGTATCCGTCTCCGCAGAGGGCGACGCTTGGTGATGTGCTGCTGCACGTTCCATTTTGGCAGGTTAGTCCGCTGCCGCATGCGGTTCCGTTTGGGGCGGGCGTGTGCGCGCAGGTTCCGCTGGTGCATGTGTCGGTTGTGCACGCGTTGGTGTCGTTGCACTGCGCGCTTGTCTGGCATGCGGGTGCGATGACGCAGGCTCCGTTTTGGCAGGTTAATCCGTTTCCGCAAATGGTTCCGTTGGTTGCGTTGGCGTGCACGCAGTTTCCCTGTTGGCAGATGTCCGTGGTGCACGCGTTGGAATCCTCGCATTCGCCGTTGGCGTTGCAGGCGGTGAAATTTTGGCAGGTGCCGATGCAGCAGGTGTTGGTGTCGGTGGTTGTGAGGGTTGTTCCGGTGCAGGTTTGGTTTGGTGTGCAGGTTGTGCCGCCGGTTTGTGTGCAGGTTTGGTTTTGGTTTTCGTGTTGGCATTGTCCGGTTTCGAGGTTGCAGTAGTCGGCGGTTTGGGGGTTTCCGTCGTTGCAGGTGGCGTGGCTTTGGCAGCCGTTGGTTTCGGGTCCGCCGGGGATGCAGGTTCCGTTTTGGCATTGGGTTGCGTTGGGGCAGGCGACGGGTGCGTATTCGAGGCAGTTGTCGTTGTCGAATTGGCCGCATTGGCGGAGGTGGGTGTTGTCTTCGCAGGTGAGTGTTTGTCCGATGCGTTGGCATTCGTTGGTGCATGGTTCTTCGAGTGTGGTTTTGTTTTGGCATCGGTTGTTGATGCACGTGTCCAGCGTTTCATTGTTTGCGTCGTCGCATTGGGCGTCGTTTGTGCAAACAATGGGCAGGCTGAATGGCTCAAGCAAAATGGGCGAAGAAGGGGGGTTGTCGGTTGACAGGTTCAGTTCATTCGGGCGGTATCCTTTGGCGGTTATGCGTATGCGGTAGGCGCGGTCGTGTTGAAGGCCAATCAGTCGAATTGCTCCGGTTTCAAAGTAGAGCGATTGGATTGTTTTTTCGTTTTCAAGAACCTCGATTTGTCCTTGGACCGGTTGGAGGGTGGCGAGATCCAGAATGCGCAGGTCCACATGAAGGCGGTCGTCGCGCGTTGCGAGTTCGGGCGTTTGCAGTCGGTCCGCAAACTGTGTTGCGACGAGCGCAAGCGCGGCCACAAAAACAAGGCTTGCGATGACAAGCGTGGTGCGGGCTTTTACGGCCGTCAGGGGGGTGGGCGTGTCTTCGGGCGGAATGAGGGGCTCGCTCATGTCGTTCGGTTAAGGCAAGGCGCCAAGCCAAGAAAAGGCTTTCGAAGTTCCAATGAACGGGTTTTTATTTTTCGACGACGTGCTTGTTGGTATGGCGCGTCGTCCGCTTCCGCTGTCTCCGATGGAATCCAATGCCAAACCCAGGTCGCATGCGCGTGCCAAGCGGTTTTATCGCGGTTTTATGGTGGGTTCGGTGTTGGGCGCGGCTGCGATCGGGTCGCTTCATCAGAAAGGGTGGGGGTTTGAGGGGTTTCGCGCGTGGATGAACCAACCGGTCGCCAAGCGATCGACAACCGTTGAGTCCGCACGCGTTCGAAAGCCCGCAACGGTTTTGGGTCCGTCGGGTCTTGATTATCGGTTGCGCAAAAACCGGCCGAGTTTGTCCCGTTCAACCATCGCGCGGATTTTGCGGGGGTCTCCACTTGAGTCGCACGCCCAGTTCATTTTGGAGTGCGCCAAAAAATTCAACGTGGATCCGGCCATGGCGCTGGCCCATTTCAAGGTCGAATCGGATTTTGGCCGTTTGGGAAAGGGGGCCAAGCGGTTCAATCCCGCGAATGTGTTTGGCGCGAACAAATTCAAGGGAGAGGTGCTGGATGTTCGGTATCTTAACCGCACGGAGGCCAAGTCGGCCGTGCGTCGCTGGGGGCGCCCGTTGTCGGACTGGGAGCGCGGCATCGAACTGTTTTTTTGGCAGATCGCGGAGGGCTCGCATTATTACGAGCAGGGGCGCGTTTCGCCCGAATCCATTGTTCCTGTTTTTGCGCCTCCGATGGACAAAACCGGTCGGGTGGTCAACGACACGCCCGCCTATGTTCAAAGCGTTATTGATCTTGTGAAACGCTATCGGGCGATGGAGCGCGGGAGTTCGTTGTGAATTTGGAGCCTTTGGATTCGGATCTTTACCGGTTTGCTTTTTCAGGAATCGGATCGAACGCCTACGTGCTCGTTGGCTCGCAGGTTTTGCTTATTGATTCGGGCGTGCAGTCCCAGTCGCTTGATTTCAAACGGGCGTTGGAAGCGCAGGGCTTTCGCGCGGACGAGGTTTCGCACGTGCTTCACTCGCACGGGCACGCCGACCACTTTGGCACCAGTTTTTTGTTTTCCAAGGCGCTTTGCTGGATGAGCGTGCATGATGCGGGGCACGTGAATGCGCGCGACGAGTCTTTTTCGTTCGCGCGAGAGTTAGGCACCACGAAGTTTCCCGTCATTTCGGAACACTTGGCGTATGATTCGAACCTTTCGCTCGGCGGTTTTTCGTTTCGCGTGCTCCACACGCCCGGTCACACGCTGGGTAGCGTGTGCCTTTGGGAGGCGTCGCGGGGCTGGTTGTTTTCGGGCGACACGCTTTTTCGGGGTTCGTGCGGGCGCGTGGATTTGCCGTCCGGCAGTGCAACCGACATGCGTCGTTCGCTTGAATCGCTCCAACGGGTTTCTTTTGACCGTTTGTTTCCGGGCCACGGGCCGCCGGTGGAAAAACACCAGCGCGCCAACATCGATGTGGCCTTGCACGTGCTCGGCGTTTAGGCGTGTGCCTGACTTGGCTTGTGCCGTGCGGTCGACGCTTCAGAAGTGTGCCTTTTGGGCGGTTGGGTCGCCGACTCCGTCGCAGGCCCCGTGCGCGACGTATGTGTCCGAGCACTTTTTGAACATTGTAGAGGAAAGTTCGCAATGGAGCACGTATGTGAATGCGTGCATTAACGGCCATTGGGCAACCGAATCCCATTGACGCGTCCGCCCGTTCTTTTTTCTCTTTTTTTTTTGCGTTCCGCGCCCTTTTAAACCCTTTTTCGCCCGGTTTTTTTTGTATGGATTCAACGACCCATTTTGGGAAAACGTATTTGCGCATTCTCTCGCTTATCGCCAAAAAGCGGGGTTTGGCTTTTTTGGTGGTGGATCCGCCGAACCAGTCGCCCGAGGTGGCCGGTTCTTCGGCCAAGCTTGCCGAGGAAGCGGGTTTTGACGCGATCGTGGTCGGGGGATCGGTGGGCGCGCAGGGCCCGCTTTTGGAGCAGACGATTTCGGCAATCAAAAAGAATTCGGGCTTGCCCGTGATTCTGTTTCCGGGAAACATCGCAACGATCAGTCCGCAGGCGGACGCCATTTATTTCATGTCGCTCTTGAATTCGACGGACCCGTATTACATTTCGGGCGCGCAGATTGCCTCGAGTATGCCGGTCAAGCGTTTGGGGATTGAAGCCATTCCGACGTCGTATGTGGTTGTTGAGCCCGGTCGCGCCGTGGGCTGGGTGGGGCGCGTTCAATTGATTCCGCGCGAGTTGCCGTATCTGGCGGCGGCCACCGCGCTTGGGGGCCAGTTCATGGGATCGCATTTTGTGATTTTGGAGTCCGGCGGGGGCGCTCCCAGTCCGGCTCCGCCCGAGATGGTGGCCGCGGTTCGAAAGACGATTGATGTTCCGCTCATTGTCGCGGGCGGGGTTCGCTCGCCCGAGTTTGCGTATCAGACGATTCGGGCGGGCGCGGACATCGTGCACATCGGGACCGCGGTCGAGAAGACGAACGGCGATTCAAAGGTCGCGCTCCAACTCATGAAGGACATGGTGGCGGCCGTTCAAAAAGGCGCGAAAGAGAAAAAATAACTTTTGTTTTCGCTCGCGCGATTCTAGATGTTTTCGCCAAGAAAACGGGTTTGGGCCTGAAGGCGTTTTTGGTTTCGCCGGTTGCTTCGGGCGATGTGCTTTTTGAATTCGCGTGCGGCAAGATCGTTCAATTCTCGGGCCGTCAGTCGGGGGTTTTGTTTTTTGATTCGCGCGTACCAGCCGCGCCATTGGCGGGCCGCGTTTTCTTCGAGTTGGAATTGCATGTGCGCGATAAGGGCATTGGGTCCGGGGGCGAAAAACGCGCGTTTGGACGCGTGGTTTTTTTTGGGCATGCGTTTCTTCTCAGTCACAGGCCGAGTTCATAGAGTTTTTGGAGGTGTTCTTTGGCCGAGTGCGTTTTGTCCGCCCATTTTTTTTGGTGGGCCGTGAATGCGTTCGCAAGTTGTTTGTCAAGGGTCGCTTGTTCGTCTTTTGTGAGTTTGAGTTTTTTGATGCCGGTTGTTACGCCGCGCGGGCCGATGAATGCGCGGATGAGGCGGGCGCGGTTTCGTTTCCATTCGTGTGCGGCCATGGATTCCATTTGCTGGAGCATTTGGTTTTTGCGCAGCAATCGTATTTCTTGTCTTTTTTTGGGTTCTCGGAGCGCGTGTTTGGAGAGTTTGGGAGTGGGCGATCGAGGCATGAGGGAATGGACACGCTTGGGGTTTATAACGTTTTTTTTGGCCAATTGCAATGGTTTTATGGTTTTGCCAAAGTCGTGGGACAAGGCGCTTGAAGCGTCTTTGGTGGATCGTGTTTCGCGTTCGCCCGACCATCGGTTTGACGAGTCGTCGTCGAAGCCGGTGTTTTCGATCGATACGCCGCCCCCGTACGTGAACCATCCGGTGCACATCGGTCAGGCGACCACGTATTGTCTCATGGATTTTTTTGCGCGGTACAAGCGCATGACGGGGCATCGCGTGATTTTTCCGCTGGGTCTTGACCGAAACGGTTTGCCCATCGAGGTCGCCGCCGAGAAAAAGTTCAAGATCAAGTTCAACCAGGTTCCGCGTGAGGAGTTCATTGCGCATTGCCGAGAGGTTTTGGAGCAGTCGAGTGCCGAGTCCACGGATTCGTTTGCGCGCTTGGGTGTTTCGTTCAATGCGTACGGCGACGAGCGAATTGTCGGCGGCAAATATTTGACGGATTCGCCCGAGTATCGCGCGCTCACGCAGGCGACCTTTATTGACTTGTACGAAAAAGGCCTGATTTACGAGGCGAAGCGCATTGTCAATTATTGTCCGGGCTGCCGCACGACGGTCGCCGATTCGGAGATCGAGTACGTGGACAAGCCCACGGCGTTCAACGATCTTGCGTTCAAGATCCGGGAAACCGGCGAGTCGATCACGGTTTCGACCACGCGGCCCGAGCTCGTGTGCACGTGCGCGATGGTCATCTACAATCCCGAGGACGACCGCTACAAGCACCTCGAGGGCAAGACCGCGATCACGCCGTTGTTCAACAAGGAGGTGCCCATTCGGGCGCATCCGTTTGCCAAGATGGAGAAGGGCTCGGGTCTTGTCATGATGTGTAGCGCCGGCGATTTGACGGACATCTGGTTTTTTCGCGAGATGAATTTGTCGCCCGTGATCGCGATCGATCCGGACGGGACCATGAACGATCACGCGGGTTTTCTTTCGGGCCTGCATGTCAAGAAGGCGCGCGCGAAAATGATCGAGGACCTTAAGACCGCCGGCCTCCTTTTGGGCACGCGGCAGATCCAGCACCGCACGCCGACCTGCGAGCGGAGCAAGGACGACATCGAGTTCATCGAGATGCCCGAGTTCTTCTGCAAGCAGCTCGATTTCAAGGACGATTTGCGCCGCATCGCAAACGAAATCAACTTTTTTTCCGATTCGAGCCGCCAACTGCTTCTTGATTGGATCGAGGGGTTGGCCATGGACTGGCCGATCTCGCGCCGCCGCTATTACGCGACCGAGGTTCCGTTGTGGTATTGCAAGGCTTGTAGCCACGTCATCGTTGCCCCCAAGGGAAAATACGTGCAGCCCTGGCGCGAAGCCCCGTCCGTCAAAACCTGCCCCGCGTGCAAGGCTACCGAATTCGAGGGCGAGACGCGCGTTTTGGACACGTGGTTCGATTCGAGTAATTCGCCGCTTTTCATTTTGGGCTACGGGCGCGACGACGCGTTTTTCAAGGCGCATGCGCCGGCCACGTTGCGTCCGCAGGGAAAAGAGATCGTGCGCACGTGGCTCTATTATTCGGTGCTCAAGGCGTTCTTGCTCACGGGAAAGACGATTTTTCGCGACGCGTGGATCAATTACCACATTCTTGACGAAAAAGGCTACAAGATGAGTAAGTCCGCGGGCAACGTGATCGATCCGAAAAAGATTCTTGACGAGTTCGGCGCCGAGCCGTTTCGGTTGTGGGCCGCAAGCGAGGGCAATCTTGAGAAAACCGATTTTTCGTGTTCGCGCGAGCGCATCGCGGGCCAGCAGAAAACGCTCAACAAGCTTGTGAACCTTGCGAAATTCATTTCGCAGTTCGAGTTCGACGAAAAGGCCGCGCGTTCGCTTGCGCCCGAGGACGCGTGGATTCTTTCCGAAATGGACCGCTTGGTTCTTTTCTCGCGCGAGGCCTACGATCGCTACGATTTTTTCCAGCCGGTTTCGCAGCTCAAGCATTTTGTGTGGGAGCCGTTTGCCTCGCACTACGTCGAAATGGTCAAGGCGCGCGCGTACAATAACGAGAACCGTTTTTCGCGCGAGAGCCAGATGGCCGCCGTTTGGACGCTGCGCCATTGCCTCGTCACAACGCTTGAATTGCTGGCGCCCGTTTTGCCGTTTGCGAGCCTTTTGATTTACGAGGAATTGACGGGCCAAAACGTGCATCGGCAGGCGTTCCCGTCGGTTGCAAAACCCCGCGTTTCGGAGTTTTTGTCGGCCGAGATCATGGACTTGAACGCGAAAATCTGGCAAACCAAGCGCGAGCAGAATCTGGCGCTCAACGCGCCGCTTGAAACGTTTTCGATCCCGAAAAAGTTCGGGCCGCTGGCGCCCGCCTTGCGCGAGATGCACAAGATTAATGCCCTTGCGTTTGTCTGAGTGTTTTAGCGTCGCGCGAGGAGCGCGAGTCGCCAGAAAACGCGGGGGAGTGCGACGAGTGTTTGCAGGCCGCGATCGTCTTGGGTCGGGATGTCTGCGAGGAATCGTTCGCCGAGTTCGCGCAGTTTGGCGTATGTTTTTGGATACGTTTTTTTGAAGACGGTGAGGCGCACGGGGCCGGTTTGGCCGTTGAGGTGCTGGGAAAACCGTTGCTGTTCGTCGGGAAAAAGGCGGAGCACGGCGGTGGCAAAGTTGGGAATGCGGTGCCGGTGGTCGGTTTGGATGTCTCGGATGTCGTCGACGAGTTGTCCGGCCAGAAAACCGTTTTCCATGGCTTTTTCGAGTTGTATTGCCTGGGTTTTTGGAATGCGTTCGAGCCGGTTGAGAAGGCCGGTCATGACGCGACCCATGGCGCCGCTGGTGTGGCGTTTGAGGGCGATGACGTCTTCAAGCGTCGGATTGGTTTTTCGCTCGAAGGCCGCGGTGGCTTCAAAGGCTTCTTTTCGGAACGCGGAGAGGAACGCGAAGGCTTCTTTTTGTTCGGCGCGACTCAATGGGCTTTGTCGCATGGCCTTGACGAGGACGGAGATTCTTCGCCGGGCTTCGGGGTCCTGCTGGTAGGTTTTTTTGTGCGTGGAAACCGGGAGCGCGCCGGGTGCGTCAAGAAGGTTGTCCATGCGTCGGATGTATTGGCCAAGCGCTTCGACCGCCAAAAAGCTTTGGGCGGACACGCGTTTTTGTTTGGCGGCCGCGGCCCAAATTTCGGCCGTGAACACGTTGGAGGAAAACCGCGTTCCGCGTTTGCTTGCCAAGGGGGCGGGGTAGTGTCGTCTTCCGCTTTTGAGTGCGGTTCGGGCGAGAATGCCGGTTGCCGCAAGCGTGGATCGGATCAATTTTGGCATGCTATTCTTGTTTGTGCGGGGGTTTTTGTGGTTTGCGGTGGCGTTTGCCCACGCGTTCGACGAGTTTGATCGTGTTGTACGTTTCCCACAGTTCTTTTTTGTTTGCGTATTTTTTGTTGCCCCAGATTTGGGGGTGGCGGCGTTTGATTTTGGCTTCGGCCGCCGTCAGGCTTTGCGAAAGCGAAAAGCGTTTTTCGCGTTGGGCCGCGACGCCGAGCAATACGGAGACGTAGATCAGGTCGCCGAGTTCTTCGGCGGCTTCGTTGTAGTCGCGGCGCTTCATGGCGGTTTCGAATTCGTGTGCTTCTTCGACGATGTGCTTGACCCATTTGTGGGTCGACAGGCCTCCGCAGTACGCGCAGTCGGTTTTTGCCCGAATGGCAATGCGTTCGAGTTGGGCGAAGAGTCGGGCGTGGGCACGAAGGTTTTTTTGGCCGAAAGGGTTTTTGCGCGTGCGGCGGTTTTTGCGCATGGTTCAGCGTTCCTTAGCGGTTTTTTTTGGCGTCGAGTCCGGCAAGCATTTTTTGGATGGCGCGGGGGGTGTCGTCTTTTGGACTCCAGCCGAGTTTTTTGATTTTTTCGATCGAGTACGCGCGGTGTTTGAGCAGGCGGTCCACGTGCGCGGGCACGAGCACGGTTTTTTTTCCGCTGATTTTGCTCCACGCAAGCGAGGCCCATGCGAGGATTTTGCCTTGCCAGACGGGCATGTGCCGGAGGGGGGTGGTCAGGCCGAGCTGGCGGCGCAGTTCGGCGACGACGTTTTCGAGTCGCGGGTTTTCGTTTTGTGCAATCAGGTAGGTTTCGCCGATTGCCGCGTCGTTTCCGGTCAAAAACGCGATGGCGTCGGCGAGGTCGTCTAGGCTGACAATTGCAAACCCGTTGGTTCCGTCGCCGATGATCGGAAAGTCTTTTTGTACGATGCGGACGATGCCGCGCCAGTATTCGTTGGGTCCGAGGACGAGGGCGGGACGCAGGATTGTGACGGGAACGGTTTCGAGGTGCGCGTGCGCGAGCGTTTCGGCGTCGGCCTTGGTTTTTTCGTAGGCGGTTTTTGGGGCGATGGCCGTGGTCTCGTCGATTGTTTCGCCCGAGTCCGCGTGCACGCCGGCGCTGGAGACTAGAACGAGGTGCAGAATGCGGTGTTTTTCGCAGGCGTCTAGGATGTTTTGGGTTCCGTTCACGTTGACGGCGCGCATGTGCGCTGGGCGTGTTTCGTCCAGGATCGCGGCGAGGTGCACGACCGCGTCGGCGGCTTCGACTTGTTCGAGGACGTTTTGCGCGTCCGTGATGTCGCCTGTGAATGCGAGGACTTTGTGCCCGTAGTGTTGCAGGCGGGGGATCACGGCGCGGCCGATCATGCCGGAGGCTCCCGTGACAAGGATGTTCATGCGAAAAACCACCGCGCAAATGTTCTTATGCGTTTTCGGGGATGTTTTGAGTATGTCTGATTTTTTGGAGTTTGATGGTTCGCTTGGGGAGGGCGGGGGCCAGTTGCTTCGTTCGGCGCTGGCGCTTTCGGTGCTGACCGCAAAGCCGGTTCGGTTTTCGTCCATTCGGTCCAAGCGAGAGAAGCCGGGGTTGCAGCCCCAGCACTTGGCGGGGTCGTAGAACACCTGCGGCTTCTGCTTGCCGTCCACCTCGACGGTCGTGCCGTCGTGGTAGAAGGCCCCGAAGTGGCAGCGTTTGACGCACGAGCCGCACTGGCGGCACAGGTCGGGGTCGTAGGCGGCCACGTAGCGGCTGCGCGGCCACACCCCCTTGCTGCCCAGCTCCTGCGCGGCGCGGAACGGGTAGCAGTCGTCGGCGCAGCAGTTGCAGATGGCGTGCAGGCCGCGCGCCTGCCACTCGCTGTCGGCGGTGTGCATCAGGCCCTTGCGGTCGGCCCAGCGCACGATCTCCTTGGCTTCCTCGCGCGTGAGGCGGCGGCCATAGCCCCGGTCGAGCGCGGCGCGCGCGCCGCCGTCCAGCCAGATGCAGGTCTCGACCGGCTTGTTACACGCCTGGCGCAGGCGGCGGCAGT
>JAANMU010000395.1_pt1 | contig 54527 bp, 48 predicted proteins | sample 7279701 | NCBI WGS metagenome assembly JAANMU01 (sample SAMN14094539, study PRJNA606508) | bioreactor metagenome | isolation source: A lab-scale SPAN reactor treating ammonium-rich wastewater day 57 | place: Ireland: Galway | collected 2017-03-13
TTCCAGGGGCGGGTGCTGGAAGTGCGCTGCCGGGGTCAGGTCCTGCCCTTGAGCCCGCTCGAGATGGAGTTGCTCGACCTGCTGGCTCGAGCCGCCCCCGGCCCGGTCGAGCGCCACGAGCTGGCCCATGAGCTGGGAATCTCTCTTCACTCGCTCTACAGCCTGGTCTACCGACTGCGCCGCCGGCTGGGCTCCGAGGCCGTCTTGCAACTCGGCAGCGCCACCACTCGAAGAGGGCGGGTCCACGGTTTCTCCGGCTATCGCTTGGCGGTCGCGGGGGTTCCTCCGCATGCGTGGGTTCTCCACGGCCCCCACAGAGCCGCTCCTGGTGCATCAGCATCCGCCTGGTCCAGCAGATCTTTCAGCGCCTCCGTGAGAAGTGCAATCTCGACACGCCGGCCACTCCCCACTTGTAGGCGGCCGGACAATCTGTTGAACGGCGCCGCGCCAATTCCTGAAGCGTTCACTGCGCTCCTGGAACACGGCTCCTCAGAACGCGCTGCCACCCCAGGTCGTGTAGCCCCCTGGCCGAGACAAGAATTCGGCCAGCTCGCCCGGCTCGACCAGGCGCGGGGCGCACCAGTCGGCCAGCACCAGCCCGTGACGCCGGGCCAGCTCAGCCAGGGCTGCGCCGTCGCGCCCTGGCGGCTCGATGCAGAGCGTGTGCACCTTCCCCTCTGGAGCTGTTCCGAACACGAGCAAGCCTCCCTGCGTGCGCCAGGCGAAGCCGTCCGAGACGCTGGCCTCGATCTCTCGAAAGCAGATCCCCGCCCCGCCACGCGCCGCCGGCAGAGCGTTGGCCAGCTCGGTGAGGCTCAGGGAGGCCCCCTCCAGCGGGGCGGCCAACTTGCGCACGTGCAGCTCGGGGTAACCGCTGCCGTTGAAGAGGTCCTTCACCCGCCGGATGGCGGCCAGCTCACGCTCCGCCTCCGGGAGCCGTTGCTGGGAGATCAGCTCGATCTGGCGCCAGTCGTCCTCGTGCAGCCCCAGGCACTGCGGCTTCCAGGGCGCCTCGGCAGGCGGCAACTCGTTGCTGAGGGTGGGCAGCGAGAACAGGATGTTTGCCGGATCGATCGTCTCGATGGGGATCAGCTCCAGCCGCAAGCTTCCCGTCTTGCGAAAGTCGGCCGGCTCGGCTTTCATGACCTGGAAGTCCAGCTCGCCCAGGTGCATGACCGTGTGCAGCTCGAACGACGCCGGTAGCTGCTCGCTCTCCACGTCCACGATGGGCAGCTGATGTTTGCCGGAGATGTCCACGAATTCGACCCGGATGCTCACGGCAGGCATTTTCCCGCCCCGCCTTGTATCCCCTCTGGCTTTGCCCCCCGACGTTGCCCCACCACCGCGCGGACTGGCCCGACTGCTCTTCGGGATCTATTGCCTGCTCTACGCCGTCTTCATGGGCGCCAACTTGTTGGCCCCCGGCGTGATAGCTCAGCGGTTGGGCCCGGCTAACGTGGCCATCCTGGGCGGCCTGGCACTGATCGTGCTGGCGGTGGTGTTCGCCCTGGCTTACGCCCGCTGGGGAGCGAACGAATGAATCCGCTCACGGTCGGAATCTTTCTGGCTTTCGTGCTGAGCACGCTGGTGCTCAGCTGGTTCCTGGGCCGCCGGGCCCGCTCGGCCGAGGGCTACTTCGCCGCCCACGGCCAGGTGCACTGGTTCGTGAATGGCTTCGCCTTCGCCGGTGACTACCTGTCGGCTGCCTCCTTCCTGGGCATCTGCGGCATGATCGCCTTCTACGGTTACGACGGCTTTCTTTACTCGATCGGCTATCTGGCTGGCTGGGTGGTGGCCCTGTTCGTGGTGGCCGAGCCCCTCAAGCGCATGGGTCGCTTTACCTTCGCAGATGCCCTGGATCGCCGCTTCAACTCGCGTGGGATCAAGTTGGCGGGAGCCATCAGCACGCTGCTGGTTTCCATCTTCTATCTCATCCCGCAGATGGTGGGCGCCGGAGCGCTGATCAAGCCGCTGCTGGGTTTTCCTCATCACGTGGGAGTGCTGCTGGTGGGGGTGGTGGTCACCCTGATCGTGGTCACCGCGGGTATGGTCAGCACCACCTGGGTGCAGTTCATCAAAGGTGCCCTGCTGGTTGCCTTCTGCGCTCTGCTCACGGTCTTGATCCTGTTGCGCGGGCTGCGGGCTGAGCCCGGTGCGCTGGGCCAGACCACCATGCGCGCTCTCGAGCAGCGCGGCGGCGTGGTGCGCAGACTACCGGACGATGGACCCTATCTATCCTTCGAGAACGCCCGGGGCGAGCCGGAGATCTGGCGCCGTGAGGGTGAGAATCTCTATCGATGCTTCACTCCGGCCGAGCTAAAATCTGTGGGGCACCTCAGCGCTCTGCCCGAGGGCTACGGAGCGACAACCGGCCCGGTAGGGCCCTTCGAGTTCTTCCGGGTGCTGGAGGGCAGCACCCTCATCTCCTGGGTCAAGGACAAGGTGGGCGATCAACCCATCTTCTATCCCAGGCCCACCCCGGGAGCGCAGGTGCTGGTGCCGGGCCAGAGCCCCACCTTCGCGGGCTTGCGCCAGGAGGGCTTCAGCTGGGCCAAAGTGGACTTTCTCTCGCTGATGCTGGCCCTGTTCTGCGGCACCGCCTCACTGCCGCACATCCTGATCCGCTATTACACCGTCAAGAGCCAGGCGGCCGTGCGCAAGAGCACGGTGGTCGGCATCGCCAGCATCGGCAGTTTCTACGTGCTCTCGCTTTATCTGGGGCTGGGAGCCATGACCAGCGGCATGCTCGACCCCTCTGACTCCAACATGGCCGCCCCCCTCCTGGCGCGCAGCTTCTCAGAGGTGCTCTTCGCGCTGATCTCGGCCATCGCGTTCACCACCGTGCTGGGCACCGTGAGCGGGTTGATCATGGCCGCCAGCGGAGCGGTGGCCCATGACCTGGTGGCCAATTACCTGGGCGTGGCCATGAACGACGTGGAGAAGGTGCGCCTGGCCAAGCTGGCCGCGGTGGTGGTCGGAGCCGTGGCCATGGTGTTGGGAATCCTGTTCCAGAGCCTGAACGTGAGCTTCCTGGTGGGCTGGGCCTTCAACGTGGCCGCCTCGGCCAACCTGCCTGCCCTCTTGATGTCGCTCTTCTGGCGTCGTGCCACCCACCAGGGGATCGTGGCCTCCATCCTGGTGGGCCTGTTCGCCTCGCTCGGTTGGATCTTGCTCAGCGGCGACACCTTCTCCAAAGTCTACGGCCTGAGCGCCGCTCAGGCGCTGGTGCCCTTCAGCCAGCCGGCCATCGTGACCATTCCCCTGTCCTTCCTGGTGCTGGTGGTGGTTTCGCTGGGGACTAAACCTTCTGGCGCTGGCGTCGCAGCTTCAGGCGATGGCGCTCCACCCGTGGAGCCACGTTGACTCCCAGGCGAGCGAGCAGTTCCTCGGCCGCCCGTCGGCCCGACTCAGCGCCCCTCTCCATGTAGCCCGAGTACTCCCAGGGCGGCTCCTCCTGGCAGGACCGATCCGTCAAGAGGCAAACTGGCCAACGCTATGAAGAACCCTGTGCGCTTCACCATCGACCGCTACCCAGACCGCGTCAAAATGAAAGTTTCGCTCACCCCCGACGCGATCGGGCTGCGAGCTCGCTACCGCGCGCTGATCGTCCACCTGCACAATGTTCCCGAGCCGATTCTGTGGGATCTGGGAGCCCAGCTCGAGCTTGACCGCGTGGTCGATTGCATGGGTGCCCCCCAACGGGTGTGCATCACCTGCTACGGGGTGGAGGCCGACAACACCCTGCGCCTCGTCTTCCGCAACTGGGGTCAGCCCGGGGATGGTTTTCCCATGCCGGAGGGCTAATCAGGGCTTCTGAAAGGTCGACCAGGCCAGCGCCGCGCCGAGGAACGAAGCAACCCACGGGTTGCAGGTCAGCCCTCAGCCAAAGCCGCTGGCTCGGCTGAGATAGCTGAAGCCCAGGCCCAGCAGGGCCCCGAGCAGGATGATGGCAAAGGGGTGGATACTCATGTCGTTTTTGTAGACGCGGCCGACGGTCAAAAGGATTCAGCTCTAAGAAATCGCTTCGGGTAGCGCGCGATCATCGTCGGGGTGCGATCGCGGGATGGGCAAAATCTTCAGCACGGAACGCTCAACACATTAAATGAACGGGCGGTGGATGTCCGGCGGGGGCGGGGGGATCTCGGCAAAGAAAATCTCCCACAGATCGCGGATGGCCTTGCCGCGCGTTACGACCCAGCGGTTGAAGCGAGCCGTCTGCTCCTGGGTCAGATTCTGCAGGATCTCGTCTTGCCGTTTCTGAGCCTCGATCAGGTCGCAGCCGGTCTCGCGCATGATCTGGCGCAGCACCGCCTCCATGTCGGCCCAGATCATGAAGCTCGAGAAGCGGCCAAAATCGGTGTTGTCGGGAAGCTCGGGCGGTCCGGACTGCATCAAGAACTGGGTTCGTTTCGGGGGGAAACAACCCTGTCTCCGGGTGGCATCGAGGAATCCTCTGGGAGCCAGGCGTTCACGAATCGGCAAGACAGCCATGCAGTCCGGTAACATCCATCTGTCCGCCGTGACCGTCGGGTGACCGGGCCGTGAGTTCATCGTGTTACGCTGCCAGCATGAAGACGATGATTCGAGTGAGCGCCCCCGGCAACGAGACGAGCCGCAGCCCGTCCCTCTCAGGAGACGGACGATTCGTCGCCTTCTCCTCTCTGGCAGACAACCTCGTCGAGGGGGACACAAACGAGAAGATGGACATCTTCGTGTTCGACCGGGCCAAGGGCAAGCTCGATTGCCTCACCCGGGGGGCCGACGGCCACAGTTTCAACCCGGTGGTATCGGCCAACGGACGGTTTGTGGCCTTCGTCTCCCAGGCCACCAACCTGGTCGAAGGGGACTTGAACGGACACGAGGACGTGTTCATGCACGATCGCAGGACGGGCCAGACCTGGCGTGCCAGCGTCGACAGCCTGGGACGCGAGGCCGAGGGGCGCAGTGGCAGCCCGGCGCTTTCGGCCGACGGACGATACCTGGCTTTCGAGTCGGTCGCCGAGAACCTGGTGCCGGACGACACCAACGCATCTCGCGACGTCTTCGTGCGCGACAACTGGCTACAGGAGACGAGGCGGGTCAGCCTGGGCGAGGGCGGCATGCAGGCCGATGCCGATAGCTCCAGCCCCTCAATCGCGGCCGACGGCTCGCGGGTTGCCTTCCAGTCCGAAGCCACCAACCTGGGCACCGAAAATTACGAGACCAACGTCTACGTGCGAGACCTCCGGGCCGGGCATACCCTGGTCGGGAGCCTGACCCCGGCGGGGGGGCCGGCCGATGGGCGCAGCCTGCGGCCCGCGCTCTCGGGCGACGGCCGCAAGCTGGCTTTCGAGACGACCGCCACCAACCTGGTGGAAGGAGGCTCGCGGGGGATGGGGGACGTCGTGGTGCGTGACCTGGAGTCGGGCCAGATGCTGCTTGCCAGCGCTCCTGGCGACCGGGCCAGCGGGAATGCCTCCCTCTCCTTCGAGGGCAGCGTGATCGCCTTCGACTCGTTTGCTGACAACCTGGTCCCCGGGGACGAGAACGGGGAGTCGGACATCTTCGTGCGGGAGCTGCAGAGCGGGGTCACCACCCGGATAGGGGGCAACGCGGGCAGCTATCTTCCGGCCCTGGCGGCGGACGGCAAAAGCGTGGCCTTCATGAGTCTGGCCGCCGATCTCGGCCCTGCAGACGACAACGGCACCTGGGATGTTTACCTGGCAGAGCCAAACGTTCACAGCCAGGAGGGCTCCGTGACCGGTCCGTGACCGACCCGTGGTGGGCCAGAGGGTATGCTGAGAGCAGAGAATGATTGCTGGAGGACACCCGAGATGATTCAGTCGCTGACCCAGATGAGCCCCCCTCCCGGAGCCCGCGCGGCCCGGCTGCCCAACACGGCCAACGCTCCCGAGGCGCCCACCGTGGCCCAGGACGCGGTGACCCTGTCCGAGACCCCGGCTCCTCGCTCGAAGAGCTGGCTGGGCGGCAAGCTGGCCAAGATGGCGGTGACAGTGGGTCTGACCGCCGCGGCGCTGGGCGCCTTCACCGCCCCGGCCATGGCCCACGATTGGGGAAATCACCATCGCCACCACCAGCCCCCGGCGGTCAGTTGCCAGGTGCAGACCGGCACCCAGTTCGGCATCGGCATGGACAGCCGCGGCAACGTGGGGGTTTACATCGGCAGCGAGGGCTACGACCGTTGCACCGGCGTCTACCAGCGCGGCGGAGTCAGCATCGGGCCCAACGGCGTGGGAGTAGACTACGGCGTTTCGGTTCCTGGATATGGAGGTCCGCGCACCATGCCCTACCCCGGGCATCACCCCTACCCTCCGCGCACCATGCCCTACCCGCAGCAGCAGCAGAACCAGACCGTCATCATCAATCAGGGTGGTCAGGTGATCGTCAATCAGGGTGGCGGCTGGTTCCGCTGAGTGAGCATCGGGGTATCGCGTCCTGAGACCGCACCAGGAGCAGCCTGCGGCCGGACGGGAAGCCCCCCCTCCCGATCTCTCGGAGGCGAGGAGAGGCTTCTCCGCGCGGACCTTGCACTACAGGGAGGTCAGCTCGAGGTAGGCCCTGGCCAGCCCGGGGCCCGGTGGGAGCGACAGAGCGCGCTTGAGGCGCTCGGCGAACTGATGGTAGAACCGCACCGCCTCGTCACGCTTGCCCTGCCGGGCCAGAGCCCTGAGCAGGGTGGCCGCTGAGGACTCGCCGGTGGGCTCGAGCTCGAGGGCTCGTCGAGCAGCCCGCTCGGCCGCCTCGGGCTCGCCCGGCAGGACCAGCGCCGCCAGGCGATCGAGACACTCCAGGGCCCGGCGCAGGGCAGAGGAGCGCACCCCCTCCACCCACTCGTCGGGGCAGTCGGGGGCGAATTCGCCTCGATAGAGCGCGGCGGCGGTCTGGTAGCTTCCAGCCGCCTGCGGTCCTTCGCCTGCCTGCTCGAAGGCCACTCCTTCGCGCCAGGCCCGCTCCATCCGGTCCACATCCCACCACAGGCTCAGGCTGGTATTGAATCGGTAGCTCTTGTCATCGCGCAGCACGACCTCGGGCAAATCCAGCGCCTTGCGCAGCCGGTGCACGCTGGAGACCAGCGCCCGCTGGGCCCGGTCTGCATCGCTGTCGGGCCAGAACAGGTCGCGCAGTCGCTCTTGGGGCACGCTCTGGCCCCCGCGGCTGACCAGGAAGATCAGCAGCCAGCGGGCCCGGGCAGACTCGAAGGCGGCCGGGGGCACCACCCGTCCCCGCACCGAGATCAGGGTCTGGCCCAGCGTGATGAGCTTCAAGTCCTCGCTTTGCGGCTCGACTTCGGCCGCCGGGACACCGGTGGCCCGTTGCACCTCCTCGAGCACGGCCGGCTCGATGGCCAGCCCCTCCAGTGAGCGTCCGTGGGCCAGGGCCACGCTGGCGTTCAGAATCTGCTCAGCCCGTCCGCGAGACGGCGAGCCCAGAGCCATCAAGAGGCGCACCACGGGCTCGAAGGGCTCGACCTCTCCGCCCCGGGCCGCAGCGTCGCTCATCAGGTCATGCAGGCGGCAGGCCAGCCGCATCGCCTCCAACTCGTCATCGCTAAGACCCAGGCGCTGTCCGGCCGACAGCGCCACCCGCTCGACACTCTCCACGTGACTGGCGAATTCGGGATGTTGCTGCAGCTCCTCGGTGAAGGCGAGCAAGGCCGGCCGCAGCGGGGGGCGTCGGCGCCGCCGTCTGAGCTCGCGAATGCGTGCCAGGAAGGCATCCAGGTCAAAGGGCTTCTTGAGGTAGTCGTCCACACCCAGGCGCAGCGCCTGGATCGGAGCCTCCTCGTCGGCAAAGCCGGTGATGAGGATCATGTGCGCATCCGGCAAGACCTGGCGCAGGGCGGCCACGGTCTGGACCCCGTTCATCTCGCTCATGCGAACGTCCGAGATCACCAGGTCAAACGTGCGCTGACGGGCCTTCTCCAGGGCCTCGCGACCGCTGGCGGCGCTGACCACCGAGAAGCCCTCGCGCTCGAGCAGCATGCTCAGGGTCTGGCGCACCAGGTCGTCGTCGTCCACGAGCAAGATGTCCAGCATTCGGTCGCCGAGTTCGACGAGGCGCCGAAGCCGGCCTGTAGAAGCACCCCGGCATGGGACCTGATCCGGCCAAAAGCTGGCGCTTTTCCTTCGCGGTTCTGGCGCTGGGGCTGGCGCTCTGGCTGGCCAGCGGCCCGCTGGTCGCGCCGCCTCCGCTCACTTTGATGGCCCTGGCTTTGATCGCCGTCTATGGCGAGCTGCGCTCGCTCTACGTGCCCGGCTATGGAGCCCTGAACCTGGGGGAGTGCCTCTACTTCGGCGCCACCCTGTGCTGGGGGCCGGCCACGGGCGCGCTGCTCACCGCCCTGCTGGGCCTCACCTCGGACCGCCTCAACGGCAAGCGGCCCGTGGTCCTGACCTTCAACCTGGGCTGGTCGCTGACCACCTTCACGTTGGTGGGACTGGTGGCCCGGGGGGCCGACCTGTCCGAGCCGGCCCGACTGCTGGCAGCCGCCCTCGTCTACGCGCTGGTGGCCGGGGCGTTGCAGGCAGCCGCTCAGAGTTACTTCGAAGGCCTGAGCTTCCGGCACACCGCCCGCATGCAGTTTCAGGGACTCAAGCTGCAGGCTCCCGCCGTGCTCACTCTGGGGGTCCTGTGCGCGCATCTGTTGGTGCTGGCTCCCTGGGCGGTATTGCTGATGGTCTTCCCGGTCGAGATCACCTCGGCCTATGTGCGCATCCGCGAGCTGCATTCCGGTCTCAAGGTCGCACACACAAAACTGCAAGAGGCCCAGGCCCGCATGCTGGCCGGGGAGCGGCAGGCCTCACTGGGCGTAATGGCTGCCGGGGTGGCCCACGAGATCAACAATCCCCTGGCGGCCATGGCGGCCACGCTGCACATGCTCCGCCGCCACCCCGGCGATGCCGCCTGTGTGGAGCTGCTCGAGCAGGGCCTGGCCCGCTGCCAGGGCATCACCCATCGCATGCTCGCCTACTCGCGAGGTCCGGGCACCGGGCAGGAGCGCTCGGACCTCTCGGCCGTGCTGGCAGACGCCCTCGTGTTCACCGAGGTGCAGCTCAAGATGACCCCTGACCTTTCGGGCCTGCCGCCGGTCGCCTGCGAGCCGGGCGAGCTGGTTCAGGTGCTCACCAACCTGCTCTCCAACGCCCGCCAGGCCAGTCCCGAGGTGGAGGTGACCGCCCGAGCGGAGGGGGCGATGGTCGAGCTCGAGGTGCGCGACTTCGGAGCCGGGGTGAGCGAGACGAGCCGCTCGCGCTTGTTTGAGCCGTTCTTCACCACCAGGCCGGTGGGCCAGGGAACCGGGTTGGGCCTGTTTCTCTCGCGGGGTATCGCCGAGCGAGCCGGGGGAAGCCTGGAGCTGGCCTCAACCGGACCGACAGGAAGCGTCTTTCGACTGCGTCTGCCAACGGCCAGCTAAAGTGAAGTGCTGAAGGTTTTGCAGTAACTGGCGCCGACAGACTTGTATGGAGGCGCCTGCCAGGATAGGCAAAACCTTCAGCACGTAACGCTCAGCACATTAGTAGACCTCTTTCAGCCATTTTTGGGGACAGCGGGGTAGGCTCCCAAAAAACAGATGGAGGGTCCCATGATTTCGACTTCCCACTTCCCCGGCCTCAGCTCTAAAGTGACCGTGCCCGACTCGGTGAAAGAGCGCTTCACGCGTTTTCAGAGCGAAGGCTCCCTCGGCCAGGGGTCCGAGCGGGTCGAGCTTTCCGATATCGACATTCAGATCAGCCTGCCCATCAAGCTGCGCGATTTCACCGATGTCATCGCCCAGGACCAGCAGGCCGGAGATCGCAACAAAGCCCCCAACGCTCTAGACCTTTCCCCCGAGGTCGCTTCGAGAGTCGGGTTTGGCCCCACCAGGAGCCTGGTGGGGGCCTATGAAGGCTCGCAGGCTGACCCGGATGCCGCTCTGCTGCACATCCGCGGCGAGGCCGGCTCGCAGGAGCGCTACTACTTCATGGAAGCCGGTCCGAACGGAAACGGTGGCGGAAGGATCACAGTTCTCGACGCCGTTGTCTCGCCCAAGGGCAAAGGAGTCATTCAGGGAACCGTCTTCGAGATCGGGGCCGATAAGGTGAGCGGCTACACCGAGGCCGTCTTCGAGGACTGGCATCTCTCGAAGTAGCCAACAGCGGCGACCGGAGCGGTCGACCAATTCAGGATTTTTTCTCCCCGGTGGGGTAAGCTGATGCCATGATGCAGATACGTCCTGAGTTCAAACAGTTCATCGGCTCCAGCTACTCGGCGCCGCAGACGAATTTCTACGAGCCCACCACCGAGGAGCTCCAGGCGGGAGCCTTCCAGCTCCCGGTGGACGAGACGCTTTACGGACCAATTTCCCGCAGCCACCTCGATTTCCTGAACATCGGCCACAACGCCGAAGGCTTTAACAAGCTGTCTCCCGAGATGAAGGCCAGGGCGCAGGAAGTGGCCGAGCGGGGCGGCACCTGGGGTGAGATTCAGGAGGCCCATCCCGAGCAGGGCAAGCTGGCCTGCATCCACATGAGCAACGTGGCCGATGCCCACAAGGGCCTGATCGCCACCATGCTCGGTCCGCACGGGCCGGCTCTAGCCCACTTCATGGAAGCACTGGCTGAGAAGACCGGAGTGGAAGGTCTGGCCAGTCTCCGTATCGGGGTTGGCGGAGAGGACATGGTGGCCGGCGACGTCTACGCGGTCACCCCGCAAGAGTACATGGGCGGCAAGCTCAATGGCGTCACCGGAGAGCCGGTGGCCCGGGTCTACATCGACATGACCAACGGCACCTCGTTCCTGTTGCCTGAGGACAAGTTCCGCGGGGCCTGACGAGCAGGAGCCTGACCCCGGACGGCACACCCATCCTGATGGCCCGTGTACAGGACTACTTTCTCGGCTTTGTGCTCGATGCCACCCTCGACCGCGCGCAAGGGCGCCAGCGATCAGAAGTGGTTGCCCTGCGTCAGGGCAATCCCCACCCCTGGGTAGCCGAGCTGCGCCAGCGAGCCCTCAAGCGCTTCTCCCAGGCTGACTGGCTGGTCTTCGACTGGCTGCGCCAGCCCGAGCAGCTCTACCGGTTGACCACGAAGCCCGAGCCTCCCTTCCAGGCGGCCCGACAGAGCCAGCGCTCCTTCTGGATCTTCTGCGCTTGGGCCGGGCGCTTTCCGCCCCAACCCGCTGTGTTCGAGATGGGTCAGGTGCTGGGAGCCTTTCTGGCCGGCAATCACGAGAAGGCTTACACCGAGGACCTGCTGGCACTGGTCGATCGTCTTCAGGAGCAGAGCTCTCCCGAGGACAGGGCCAAACTGCTCGCCGGGATGGCCCGCCTGCTGGAGGGGCACTCTCCCCGCAGCCTCAAAGGTCAGCTCTCGCGCCGGCTTAGAAGCGCGCTCACCCCGCAGGACGGCCCCCTGCTCGAGGATCTCATCATGCAGCTTTCCAGTCTTTTTTAAGCCAGGCTGGCTATGCTCACGGCATGAACGTGAACACCTATCCGCTACCCAACCGCAGCGAGCTTTTGTCTTCCCTGCGCTCTCATAAAACCGGCGGCACGCAATCCCCGCTCATCGGGGCCGCGGCAAGTTGCCTGGACGAGTTCAAATCTGAGACCGGCGATCAACTGGTGCAAGATATCCAGAATGCTCGCGCCACGACCAATCTGCGAACCACCCTGGGCATGGTCGCAGGCGGTGTGCTGGCGGCCGTCGGGCTGGCCACCGGCCTGGGCCTGGCGGGGGTGGCTCTGGGGGCCGGAGTGGCGGGACTGTCACTCTGGGCTGGAGCCAGGCGCCAGGAGAAGCTGGACAACTTCGGGCTCTTCATCGGGGCCGTCAACCTGCAGCAAGTGGTCGAGGGCAAGTTCGATGCCCAGCCCAAACCGCAGCCCGAGCCTTCCGCGAAGACGTTCGCGCAGGCCGAGCCCATGCCGGACGGCTGGAAGCGTGAGAAGCAGGCGCCTCAGAGCGATGTGCTCATCGACATGGCCTATGATCCGCAGAGCGGGTCGCACGTGGCTCACACCATTTACGATGTTCCTCGTCCTCCCCAGCCTAAAGCGCCCGAGACACGAACCATCATCGACATGAAGCCTGACGCCCGAGGCACCTTCGTGATGGACGAGGCCCGCGAATACCGCGTCTGACTTGAAACCAGGAGGGGCTATGTTGAACTCTGCCAGACCGCAAACCGCCGTCACTCAAGGTGACATTCGCCAGCTTTTTGGGAGCCGGGCCCCGGTGGTGGATGGCCCCGAAGTGGAGATCCCCCACGGCCGCCACGCGCTCGACGTGCCGGCCGGCTCGGATACCCGCCTGCTGGCCGGCGAGCCGCTGGTGGTCACGAAGACGACCGACGGGCTGGTGGCCCGTGACCCCGATTCGGGAGAGGAGCGCTGGCACTACAAGCCCCCCGAGCCGGGTCGGTTCAGCTGGGCCGCCTCCGAGGACGGCAGGTTCCTGGCCGTGCGCCAGAAAAACCAGATCGAGGTGGTTCGCACCGATGAGGGGAAAGGCGTGCAGACCCTCTCTTTGCCACCCGAAGCTGAATACAGCGCCGACCCGGTGGCCAACACCAGCACCGTCAAGTTCGGCCCCGAGCACACGTTGATCGCCGATTTCAAGGCCGAGGGGCGCGATCAAGGTCGCAGCTGGGCCGAGTACAACCTGGCTTTCTACGACCTGGGCACGGGCCGGGGTCCGGCCGTGGCCCACATGGGCTCGGTTGGCCACATGGCTTTCTCGCCGCAGGTGGCGCCCGACGGGAAGACTCTTTTTTGTGACGACTCCTACGGGCTCAAAGCCCTCGACCTGACCGGCGACGACAAGCTCTGGCAGCGAAACGACGTGCGCCACGTCAAGGAAGTGCGGGCGGACGGCCAGGGCCGTGTGGCGGTCTTGCACTCGGGCGGCCTGGAGATTCTCGACCAGCAGTCCGGCCAGACCCTTGCGATGGGGAAGAAGGGCTGGCTGGCCGACGAGTTGCACGCCCAGGACGACCGTTTGCTCATACGGGACTGGCGCAACGAGAGTATGACGGCGCTGGGCTGGGATGGGTCCGAGGCCTGGACGCTCAAGCTGCCTGACAAGACCATCTTCAAGCAGGTCATTCTGACCGACGATCTGATTTACGCCACCGCCAGCTCCGAGCAGGATGGCCACCAGGTTCGGTTGCTCCTGGCCGATCCGCGCACGGGCGACGTGCTGGCCCAGAGCCAGCCTCTGGGCCACCTGCGCCACGGTCTGCCCATGTTCCAGGCCCAGGACAAGGTATATCTGGCTCTGGAGGATGGCGCCATCTCCTTCTCGCCCGGTGATCTGAAGATCGACCAGCTCAGGGACGACGCCGCGCTGTCTGACCGGCCCGTTAACATCGAGGTGGGCAGCAATTTCGTTCAGGTGGGCGGAGTTCGCTTGAAATCTCGAGGCTAAAGCAAACCGCTGCTATGCAGGCGCATCTGGGCCACTGGCTCAGCGCATCATGGGAATCCTTTCCACGCCGTTCCCGAGACGGCGGCCCTGAGCGTCGACGTGAGTGAGCTGGACCCACTGCTCGGCGAAGGTGACCAGCTGGCATGAGCCATCGGGGCGAAAGACGGCCCGTTGGCCGGCTCCGTGGGGGTGGGCTAGCCCGAGTTTCCAGCTCTCGTGAGCCCCGGTCGTCTGCTCGCGGGTGAAGCCAAGCTTTTCCAGGGTTTCGCGTGCATCCGGCCGGGCCAACTCGGCCGCGTCAGTCACCAGCGAGCCTTCCAGGCTGGCGAGCTTCTCGAGCATGTTGGGGTGCACACCGGTGCCGGGCACATTCAGGCCGGCGGGCCGAATGGCTCTGAGATGGGTGAAGCTGGATACGCTGAGCATGGTCATCTCCTGGTCGAAACTTGCTCGTAGAATGCGCGGCTCCAGCCTCAAGGCTGTGGCCGGCGTGTAAACAAACTTCCTGCAGAGCTATTTCAGCCCCATCCCCAGGAGGAGCGCATTCTCAACATCGCCACCAGAGCGCTCAGATCGGTTCTCGGGGCCAGAGGCTGGCTCACCCGAGTTAACCCCTCACGAGGCGTTCCACGGCCAGAAAGCATTCGCGGAGCTTTTCTCGAGTCTCGAAGGCACAACGCACCTGCCATAAGGTCAGCTTCCATTCCCCCGGAGTCAAAAGGCATCGAGTCAGGACGGCCTGAGCCCGAGGACACGCGTATTCAGCCAGACAGGACGCTGCCAGCTCGATCGAACAGGCCGACAGCTCCAGCAGAAGAACCAGCAGGTCGTCGGCATGGCGCTCAGTGGGCTCGAGCTTCGAATCGTGACAGGTATCGAAATCGAAGAGGCGACAGCGTTCCCCGTCGTAAAGCAGGTTGCCCAGGTGCGGATCGCCATGCGACCAGCCCTCCAGATCGTGGCAGCGGCGCAGCTCGCGGGCGGCCAGGCGGGCCAACCTTGCGTCCAGTCGCAGGCTCCGCAGCGTCTGGCCGGGTAGATGACGGACGGCCAGAGCGCGAGCCCCCGCGATACGGCACTGATCGGGGCCGTGCAATAGCCGGTAAGATTCGATTTCGTGCAGTTGCCAGCGGAGGGGCTGCACAAACAGATGGATTGGGAAGTGGCCCCAGCGCAACACGACATTGCAGGCCGCGATGGCCAGGCTGGCCCCGGGCAGGCGTTCTTTGAGCCACCAGTCGCCGCTGCGCTGGAGTCGATTGAGCCGCAGGCGAGCCACCCTGGAAGCCAGCGCCGAAAAGGTCTGCACCACATCGAGCTTCTACCTGCTGGGCCCGGTCGACCTTCCGCCGAAGGGTGAGCGGGGGGGCTCGGGCGAAGCAACCATCCATGCAACTGACCCCTGAGCTGAAGGAGTTCCTTGACCGGGCCAATTTCGCCCACCTGTGCACGCTGCGAGCGGACGGCGGCCCCAAGTCCGATCCCGTCTGGATCGGTCGCGAGGGAGACCGACTGCTGGTGGGCACGGGCGAGGCCACGCCCAAGTGCCAGAATACCTACCGCGATCCGCGCGTGGCCCTCTCGGTGGTGGATATGCAGAACCCCTACGAGGTCGCCCAGATGCGCGGTCGGGTGGTTGAGCATCGCAACGATTCCGACCTGGTCATCATGGATGCCATCGCCATCAAGTACACCGGCCAGCCTTTTCCCTGGCGCAGTCCTGAGGGCCGGGTGGCGCTGGTGATCGAGATCGAGCACGCCCGGTTGAACAGGCTTCCGTTTCAGCATAACCCCCAGGTGGGCTGACAGGCGAACGCAATTCAACCGTGAGGTCGCTCACCCCGCCCCATGGCCAGGATGGCGTTCGACTGCCGGTCGCGGACGAAGAACTGGAAGGGGTGATCGGGCTGGTTGCTGACCACCCGCTCGGTCAGATAGGGCCGCGGTGCGAACACCACGGCCGTGACCGCGCTGGCCTGCACGCCCGCCTCGGTCACCTCCACCGCTGTCTGGTTGAGCACCCGGCTCATGGAAAGCTCGGGGCTCGAGCTCATCGCTGAGAAGTCAGCCTGACCGGCCGTAAAGGTGCGAGTAAGGCCCATCGAGGTCAGGGCATCGGCCAGATCAAGCTTGCTGCCCACCCGGAAGCGGGGCAGGCTGACCTCGACGGGAGCCACCTTGATCTCCTTGACCCAGCCGGCAAACTTCTTGGCGTCCAGGCCCTGGGTGATGCGGCTCAGCCCGGCCCGCTCGCGCGGCAACATGAAGCACACCGACAGGGCATTGCCCTGGCAGGGAACCTCTAGCAGTTGAAAGAGCTCGTTGCCCAGGAAGCCGAGGTTGCCCTTGAGGTGCATGAAAGGGTCCTGCTCGACCCGGCCCGAGGGGCTGGTCACCGGCTTGAGCTGGAACGGGCATTCCCAGGGGCTTGAGAAGGTGACGCTGCTGATCAGCACCAGCCGGGTGGAGTCGTTCAGAGCTCCGGAACTGAACAGGACCGGAATTCTTTTCTGGGTGGCCGCTTCCACCCAGGCATTGAGTGGGTTGCGCTCCGAGCCGTCTGGATTCTCGAGGGGACGGGCCGAAGCCTTGAAATTCTCCTCCATGGCGGCCAGATAGGTCGGCTGAAAGGGGTGCTGAGGGTGGTGCCAGAGGCTGTTCTGAAAGGAAAGCTTCAAAGCGTGCTTGCCCACCTGGCGAGCCCAGGGCTCGGTCAAAAAGAGCGGCCGGCCCATCTCGGCGGTGGTCTGACCGCGGGTGCCCAGGAAGGCCATCGCCAGTGCGGTGGAGAGAGAAAGGGGCGCCATCACGGCATTCCCGCCCGGGAGTTGAGGGTAGACCTCAAAAGCGAAGCGGCTGGTGCCGCTGATCACCATCTCGCTGGCCGAGGTAACCAGGGAGCGGATCTGGCCGATAATCTTCATGGGATAGGAGTTATTGCCGTTGGGATGCTGATTCTCCTCTCGAGAAGCCTTTCTGGAGGGGTCACCACTGTGCCAGCAACGTGAGAGGGGAGCCGCCAGGGGCGTCAAAACAAAGCTCTTGGTGGTCACTCTGGAGCACACATACCGCTACGCGGCTCCCTCCAGCGCCTCGCCTGGCAGGCTCCACCTGGCCACCGAGTTGCCCTGGTTCTTTCAGGGCAGTCTGACCGCTCCCCGCCGCACGGCCGACCTGTTGCTGGCCCTGTCGCGCGTCGTGCGCTCGCGTTTTCACACTCCCCCGGCCAGGCTGGCCCGTATCCTGCGGGAGGCCGATCCGGTCATCACCTGCGGGGTAGACCGCCTGCACCTGGAGGGCTTCTCGGCCTGCTGCGGAGCCTACGCCCGGGTCGACCTGCTGCCGGCCGCCCTGGACGGGGCGCTGCTCTCGCACGGAACCACCAACGTCGACTTCAACCCCGAGATGCGGGCGGCCCTGACCGCTCTCGGCGAGGAGGAGCGCTGCGCGCTGACGGTGGGACGCGACGGGGTCGAGCTGGCCGGGGTCACCGAGAAGCGCGTCCCTTTGCCGCTGCGCTGGCTCAAGGGGTTTGTGGAGGCCCAGGCCCACCAGGCCCGCATGCAACTCTTCTTCGAGCTGGACGCCAGCGAGACGCGGCGCTTTCTGCGCGAGCTTCGGGGCGAGTCCTCGGGCTTCGTGGTGAGTGCCGGGCGGAGCCTTCGCCTGAGCCAGGTGAAGGCCCCTGGAGCGGTGAGCGTGGCCGGGGTCCAGCGTCTGAAGGTGCTGCAAGACCTGGCCCGCCACGCCCGCGGCCTGCGCGTCTACGCTCACGAGGGGGGAGCTTCGGCTTTCGAGCTGATCCTCCCCGAGGCCCGCTTTCACCTGGTGTTGAGCCCCGAGGTGTGGCGAGGCTTCTCGGGAGAAGGCCAGGTGCTCGAGCAACTGCTGAGCCCGGCCGACAGCGAACGTCTGCGACAGGCCTTGAGCTGGCAGCCGGTGCTCTCGGTGGAGGAGCTGAGCGCGCGCTCGGGCCTTCTCGAACCGGATGTGCTCTCCGCCCTGGCCCACCTGGGCAGTCGCGGCGTGGTGGGCTACGACCTGGAGCTGGGGGGATGGTTCCACCGCACCCTGCCCTACGACTACAGCCTGGTGGAGGAGATGCATCCCCGCCTCAAGGCTGCCCGCAAATTGGTGCAAAGCGGCGGGGTGCGACGCGAGGGGGAGCAGGCCTGGGTAAAAGGCAGCCAGGTCGAGCATCGGGTGAGGGCCGGGCGCTGCACCTGCCCCTGGTTTGCCGCCCACCAGGGCGAGCGCGGGCCCTGCAAGCACGTGCTGGCCGTGCAGCTTCTCGAGGAGGGGGAGGATGAGCCCACAGGAGCTTGAGCAGGCCATCCAGGCTGGCGAGCAGGCGGTGGTCGATTGCCTGCAAGGAGCGGGCGAAAGCGAGCGGCGCGCGGCCGCCCAGGTATCTCTCCGTCTGTATGCCGCCTGGCGCTCGGATCCGCTGGGGGCGAGCAAGTCGCTGGGAGCGCCGGCCGCCCTGGCCCTGCTGGGGACGGCCACCCTGAGTGAGCTACGCAAAGCCCACCTGGACGGGGTCTGGGACCAGGAGAGGGCGATTTTGATCCTGCGCCAGCGTCGCCCTGAGTGGCTGAGCGCCTGGGTGGCCTGGACGCTCGAGAAGCAGCCCTTCGTCTTGCGCTGGGGGTTGGCCCGGCGCCTGGAGCGCGAGGGACTCATCCCCCGCCCGGAGACGGAGGGCTACTGGCTGGGGATGATCGTCGGCACCGCCCGGCACGGTGCCCTGCAGATGCTCGAGGGCGACCCCGAGTTGCTGGAGCTGGTCTGGAAGCTGTTCGAAGTGGAGGGCAGCGGCGAGTTCAGCCTGGCGGCTCACGACAAATACACCCGCGAGGAGGGCACCTGGGCCCATGCCCTGCGCGAGCTGGCTGCTCAGGGCCGGTTGGACCGCCAGCGTCTTCTGGATGCCAGCCTGCAGGCGCTGGCGCGTGACTTCGAGCAGTTTCGCTCAGGCTGGTTCTCGCGCTTTCACGAATCGCTTCAGCCTACCCGCGAGGAGCGGCTGGCCCGAATGAAAGCCTATCGGGGCTTGCTTTCGAGTCGCATTCCCCCCACCGTCTCTTTTGCGCTCAAGGCTCTGGCTGATCTGAAGGCTGATCCGGGCGAGCATCTGGCCCCGGCCCTGAACGCCCGGGAGAAGGGCACCGTCCGGATGGCTCTCAAGCTGCTGGCCGGCAGTCAGACCCCCCGGAAAGCCCTCCTGGCTGCCGAAGCGCTGTCTCACAGCGCGGCCGAGGTGCAGAAGGAAGCCTGGTCGCTTGTCCAGGGCCACGGCTCGCCCACCGATCCCGAGCTGCGTCTGGCCCTGGAAGAGCGTCTGGGCGGCCTGTCGGCCAAACTGGTCCCCCAGGTGCGGGCCTGGCTGGGTGCCCCCGAGCCGGCGCGAGCGACTCCCGCGCCCGAGCGCGTCGAGAGAGCAGGACCGGAGCGGGTGCGGCCGGTGGCCGATCCGGACGAGTTGATCGAGCTGCTCTCGCGCTTGCTCGAGACGGGCGAGCCGGCCCTGGACCTCGAACGGGCCATGGACGGCGTGTCGCGCCTTTTTGCTCATCAGCCCGGCAAGGCTGGCCAGCCGCTCGCCAAGCGCGCCCGTCAGAAGCTGGCCCGCCCGGGCGGGCGGTGCCAGGCCGAGATGGCCCGCCTGGCCCTGGCCTGGCTTGCCCGCGAGCGGGTGGATCGACCAGAGGAGCCGGTGACGCTGGGTGCCTTCTTGAGCGCCCGGGTGGAGGAGCTCTGCGCTCGCGTGGTGGACGGCCACGTTGGACCGCTGCTGGCCCTGCCGAGCTGGTCTTCAGGGGGCATCGAGCCTGCCGACCTGGCGGGCCGTCTGCCCGGGGGCAGGCTGGACCTGATCCAGGCCCTGCACCGCCTGCTGCCCGGCCCTCCGGAGACCTTCCGGGGGGTGGCGGGGGAGGAGGGAGCGGCGCTCCGCTTTGCTCTGGGCGGGGACGAGAAGGTCGGCTCCGGTTCCATCCTCTGGTCGGCCGCCGCCCGGGTGCTGGGCAAGACGAGCCCTTCGGCCCCCCTGTGGGCGGCCGCCGCCCGGGCTCGCTGCCCGGATCGCGACTGCCCCGAGGTCGAGGCGCGTTACCCGGGGTTGGGCCGGGCCCTTTCCAGCAGGCTGCGCATCGTCCCCCGTCACGGCCATCTCTGGGTGGAGGCCGACTGCCCGGCTGAGAGCTCGCTGGAGCTGCCCGGCCAGCAGATCTGGCTCAAGCCGGGCAGCGACACCCCGGCCGACCGTCGCTGGCAGGCCACGGTCTGGCCCGGTGGCCGCCACGCCTGGTGGGCTCAGGGCTGCCACGAGCTGGGCAACAACCTGGACTGGTGGGAGGCTGACTGGGCCGACATCGTTTACCTCGAGAGCCTGCTCGAGCCCCGTCCCCTCGATGGGTACGGGCGGCGTCTGCTGGCCCTGGGCCTGGCTGCCAAAGAGCCGGGCCAGTCAGGGCTGGCCGTGGACGCGCTGGCCCGGGCCCTGTCCGAGGGCCGGCTGGTCGGAGTCGAGCTGGCCGACAGCATGGCCGAGTTCAGCGATCTGGCCAAACCGGGCCGCTGGGCCCGCACGCTGGGCACCGTGGCCCGGATCTCCGATGCCCATGCTGGCCAGGTGCACGCCGCCGTGGAGCGCTTGCTGGGCAAGATGCCCCCAGCTGGCGAGTTGCTCGAGCTTCTCGTCGAGCTGGGCGCCCGGCTGGGGCGTCTGCTGACCGACCCGGACGCCCGCCGGGCCCTGGAGAAGGTCCAGGGCAGCGGCAAAGCCGCCAAACTTGCCTGGGATGCCCTCACGGCCACCTGACTCTGAACGCTGGCTCTCCTCCTACCTGAGCTCCAGTGGTGCTGCTTCCTGGCTCTGGGTCTGGCTCATCGTGGGCTGGGGCTGGCCACAGTCGACCCTGCACGAGAAACAAGAGGTTGGCAGTCCTGAGAGGTGCCTGGTCCACCCATTGTATCGTGAAGTGCTGAAGGTTTTGCAGTAACTGGCGCCGACAGACTTGTGTGGAGGCGCCTGCCAATGATTGGCAACACCTTCAGCACGCAACGCTCAATACATTAGCTTCCAGGGTCTGCGCCCCACCATCGGGAAAGCCCAATTGTGGACAGCTGGATCCAAGCGGCCATGCAGGCCGAAGACTACGCCTCGGCTCTGACCTGTGCCCGGGCCATGCGGGCCACGGCTCAGGGCGAGCAGCTGCACTGGGCTGTCTGGAAGGAAGCCCAGTGCCTGCAGAAGCTGGGCCAGCAGGAAGAGCTGTTGCAGCTGGCCGCCACGGCCGACGCCGGCAAGTACGGGGGGCGACTCTACTCGCTGGCGGCCGAGCTGACCCGGGGCGAGCCGCGTTTTGACCGCTTCGCCGCCCTGGCCGCCCGGGCCACCGAGGATCTGGACTGGCTGCGCCAGGCCTGGACCCAGCAGCCCGGCCCCGAGCTGGCCTGCCAGCGCATCGAGCTGGGCCTGAGCCAGCAAGAGCCCGAGGAGGCTTTTGCCGGTCACCTGGGCTTGCTCGAGCTGGCCGAGGAGCGTCAGGACCGCAATCTGGCCTGCCTGGCCTGGCAGCTCATGGATGAGCTCAAGAAGTTGTGCTACCCGGCCGACTACCTCCACGAGCTGGTTCCGCGCTGGGAGCGCCTCTCCGGCCTTTTGGCCCCGGCCGAGCGCCAGGCCTGGGAGGGCGGGCGCAAGGCCTACCAGGCCGGGGCGGCCGGCGAGCAGGCCATGTTCGAGCAGCTGCTGGTCCTGGGCATCAGCCCGGACGCCTGCGACGTGGCCGGGCGCACGGCCGCCTTTGGAGCCGCTATGACGGGGGCTGTCGGCATGCTGGAATGGCTGCGCGAGCACCGGGCCGACCTGGATCGTCCCAACTACCAGCTGCTCAGCCCTTTGATGGCGGCCGTTATGGAAGGCAAGACCGAGGTGGTGGAGTTGCTCTTGCCCCGCCACGCCAAAGTGGACCGCCGCGGTCCGGGGGGCAACACGGCCTTGCACTTTGCCGTCAGCAAGAATCGGCTCGAGATCGCTGAGATCCTGGTGCGCCGGGGTGCCAACCCGGCCCTGGCCAATGACCAGGGAGAGACCCCGCGCTCCCTGGCCGAGACGGGCGAGAACGAGGACCTGCACAGGCTCCTGCGCCCGGCCCAGGGGGGGCTGCTGGGTGGGCTTTTGCGCCGCAAGAGCTAGACTGGTGGTTACGGCTCCAGGTTGGGTCGAACCCGGTCGCTGAGCACGTAGCCCACTTTGCCACGGGGGTCGATGGCCAGAAGCCAGCGTTTTTCGGTCAGCACCTCGCCCACGTCCCGCTGGCCGGCCCCGGGAACCTCCAGCACCACCAGGCATTCGTCCCGGGCCGCCTGCGTCACCACCGGATGGTCGGTGCCAGGGCCCCGGCGCAGGTTGACATAGCCGTCCCGATCGGTCACCATCACCGGGTAGTAGGCCTTCGAGCCGACCTTCTTGAGCCGCGAGCTGTGAGCGTAGCCCCACAGGCCGCGCGGAGTGCACACCCGGGCCCACTCCTGGTCGATGAACTGGCGCACGAAGAAGTGCTCGCCGGTGTGCAGCTTATCCACGATCTCCGACTTGGTATCGGGTGAGGCGCGCACGTTGGTATAGCCGTCCTTGTCCTGGATCACGGCCACGAAGGTTGTGGCCAGGTCGTCCACCGGCCCGTCCTGGGCCAGGGCAGGGGCGACGAAGAGCAGTGAAAGCAGGCAGAGCAGGCGAAGCATGAGCGGCCGTTCTACAAGTCTCGGGCATTGACCTGGGCAGAATCAGAACGCGCGGGACTTTAGACATTCTGTTGAACGGCGCCGCGCTGATTCCTGAAGATGTCAACGCGCGGCGCCTCAGGCCGCCGAGGAGACCCCTGTGCGATTTCGTGCCTTCCCCCAGTTCAATCAGCCCGGTCTGGCCGAGGTGGCTGGATCCAAGAGCCGGCTGAGCGCCTCCACCTTGCGCCATTTCGCCTCCCAGCGCATGGCTGATCGGCTGGCCCGGGCTCTGGGCCAGGCCGGCGCTCTGCCCATCAAGGAGCTGGTGGAGTCGTTCGAGTTCTTCGAGCGGGTGCGCAGTTTCTTACGCGTGCCGGTGGTGGCCGACCTGATGTGCGGCCACGGCCTCGTGGGAGCCCTGTTCGCGGTGTTCGAGCCCCGCGTGGAGCGGGTGTTGCTGGTCGACCGCCGTCGGCCGCCCAATCATGACTCGTTGCTCCAGGGCCTGGGCCAGGTGGCCCCCTGGGCACCGCCCCGGATGCGCTACCTGGAGGGCAATCTGGATGTCTGCGCCGGCGAGCCGATCCAGGCGGTTACGGCGGTGCACGCCTGTGGCCAACGCACCGACGCATGCCTGGACCTGGCACTGGAGCGGGGCGCCCGGCTGGCGGTGATGCCCTGCTGCTACGGACCGCCCCGGGAAGCCTCGCCGGCCCTGCTTACCGGGCTGGGCCCCGAGCTGGCTACCGACGTGGCCCGCACCTATCGGCTCGAGCGTGCCGGCTATCGGGTGTGTTGGAGAGCCATTCCCCCGGAGATCACGCCCATGGGTCGCATTCTCCTTGCTCGCAACGACTCAGCTTTACAGGAAGGCCGGTCTTCGGTATAGTTAAGGTTGGCTCGATCTATTCATCCTTTCGCCATGATGGAGGTAGCTCTTGGATCCCATCACGAACCCGAACTTCGTCCCCACCTTCAACGCCAATCCGTTTCCTGGCGTGACCGCGACTCCCGGCGACCTGGGCGGACTGGTCCAGTCGGTTATCGGGATGGGGAACCAGAGCCAGGCGCTCATCAATGCCCTGGCCACCGGGCAGATACCGGAGAACCTCTTTGCCGGGGTCGAGGGGATGGGGATACAGATCCCAAAACCGCCCCGCATGGACCTGTTCATGGCCTACACCAACTTGCAGGCCGCGCATCAGCAAGAGGAAACCGCCCTGGGGGATCGGATCAAGTCCAACTCCAATGATCTCCTGGATGCCTTCTACAAGTCCCACCACCTGGAGTTCGATGGCAACGGCAATCCGCGGGTCGCCGATCCTCCGGCGACCGTGACCGCCAACCAGGTCGACCTCGCCGGACCTGCCCGGGAGGCCGACGCCGCCGCCGCAGCCGCTAATCAGGCCAGCGCTCAGTCGACTGCGGCCGACGCCGCCGCCGCCCGGGCGGCGGCAACATTGGCCGCGGCAAACCAGAGGGTGACGGCGGCCACCAACGCAAGCCGCTCTGCCCAGACAACCCAGACCTCCGCGCGGACCAGTCTGGCCGACGCCACCACGGCGGCAGCCGATGCCCGCACTTCTGCCGACGCTCTGGCCGCCGCTGCCGCCACTGATCCCAACGGGATCGTGCCCAACAGCAATCCGCCCATCACCAATGCTCAGGCGGCTGCTCAGGCCGCCACCGACGTGGCAGCCGCGGATCAGGCAGTGGCCGACGCCCAGGCTCGACTGGCTGCAGCTGACGCGGCTACGGCTGCGGCAGCGGCCGAGCTGACAGCCGCTCAGGCTGCCGCCGCGCAAGCCTCGGCAGCCAGCACTTCTGCTGCCAGTGCGGCCGCGACTGCGGCAGCGGCCGCGGTTAGCGCAGAGAATCGGGTGAGTGCCGCCAATGCGGCCGTGACTGCCGCCCAGCAGCAGGCCCAGATCGAGGCCAACACGGCCGAGATCCAGAACCTGAACAACCAGATCGCGGCTCAGGAGACCTTCGAGCAGCGCCAGCAGCGGCTCGAGTGGCAGGGTCGCCAGGAGGAGGCCACCCGGGCCTCTTTCGAGCCCCAGCGACAGGCGCTCCAGGCCCGCCAGCAACAGATGCTGGCCCAGGTTCAGTCCACCGGGCGCCAGGACCCTCAGTTGATGGAGCAGCTCCAGCAGGAGGAGGCCGATCTCAACACTCGCATCGAGAAGGCCGTGATTTTGTCCAAGTTGCCGCCCGGTGCCGCTCAGGCCCCGGCCAACAGTCCGCTCGGGCAGCTATACGCTCAGGCCCAGGCTGATTTCAACGAGTTTGACCAGCTACGTGCCAGCAATCGGAGCGAGCTCGAGAACAGCGAGGCGGGCCGAGAGATCCGTCGCTTCCTGGCCGAGTCTCGGGCCTTTACGGCCAGCCTGCCGACCCGCGAGCAGGCCTTCGATCCCAACGCGATGAGGGCCTTTGCTCAACGTATGGGGCTCAGCATTGACGCGCCTCAGCTTCAGGTCAATCTCGGGGCGCCCACCATGCCCACCGAGCAGCCCGACTTCCTGGCCGACCTTGGGATCCAGCCTCCGCCCGTGTAGCGACTTGGGGCTGGGTTTCTCGGGGCGACGGAGCCAGGCTTCGTCGCCCCGGTTTCTTTTCAGCCCAGAAAGGTCGCGATCTGCTCGAGTGGCTTGCGCTCGATATCGGGAACCTGGCATCCCTCGGCCGGGTAGCCCACCACCAGCAGCAGGAAAGGGCGCTCGTTGGCAGGGCGGCCCAGCATGGTCTTGAGAAAGGTCATCGGGCTGGGGGTGTGGGTCAGCGTGGCCAGTCCGCAATGATGCAGGGCCGCGATCAGCATGCCGGTGGCGATGCCCACTGATTCGGTGACGTAATAGTTCTTGGCCTTCTCCTGCTCGCCGGCCAGGCTGTAGCTCTGGGCGAAGATGGCGATCAGGCAGAAGGCCTCTTCCAGGAAGGGCTTGTGGGCGTCGGTGCCCAGTGGCTCGAGAGCCTCCAGCCACTCTTTGGGAGCGCGTCCCCCGTAGAACTCGCGTTCTTCGGCCTCGGCCGCGGCGCGCAGCTCCTTGCGGGTGGCCGGGTCGGTCACCACCACGAAGTGCCAGGGCTGCCGATTGGCTCCGCTGGGAGCTGTACTGGCGGCCAGCAGGCAGTCCTCGATGATGGCGCGGGGTACCGGGCGAGGGCTAAAATGGCGCACGGTGCGGCGGCGGCTCAGCTCCTGGTGGATCTCCAGGGCCCGCCGGCGCATCTCGTCCTCGGAGTACTGACAATACTCGGTGTAGGGCCGCTGGCGCACGGAGGGCCGAGTTCTGGTCGGGCGGGGTCCGATCCTCCGAGGGGATCCTCCCCGGAGAGCGAACTTCGCGGCCATGCGCTCATTGCTTCTCTGCCTTCTCCTGGGGGCCGCCTGTGGCTGTAGCCAGCCCTCGGCTCCTGAACCCTACGTGTCGGCCACCATGATCGATACCCGCACGCTCACTCCGACGGCCAGCCCGGAGAGCTCTGCCAGCCCCGCTGGCCCTGCCGCTGATATCGAGCCGGATAAGGTCGACCTGGGGAATCTGGACAAGCAGCTCATCGCTGAAGGTCGTGGAGCTCTAGATCCGCCCAACTCGACCTCCCGACCGATCGCCTGGCCCGAGGGAGCCCTCAAGCTCGGCGCCGAGGACGTGCTTGAGTTCACCGAGAGTCAGGGCGGGAGAGCCGGCACTGACTTCACCACCGTGCGCATCTCCGGCGACGGCGCCGTCAAGCTGACCAGCGGCCGGGCCGGTGGACCGGGAGGGCGCTCGGAGGAGAAATCTGGCAAAATGAGCCCGGAGAATACCCGCAAGCTCTTTGAGGATCTGCGAGCAAGTGGCCTGCTCGATACCACCGACGAGCACACTCGTCAGGGCTACTACAGCGTCCGGGGAACCGTGGACGAGGTAAAGATCGACGTGGGAGTTTGGCGCACTTCGTCACGCCGCTCCTCCATTCAGGCTCTGCTCGAGCCTGCAATGAGGAGCCTCGGGCCCTGAACGATCACGGCCCCCGATGGATGGGGGGCCGGGGCTGGGTGGGCTTCTGCACGAACGTGCGCACCAGCCAGTCCTTCCAGAAGGCCCACAGGGCCGCCCGGTCCTGGGCGGCGCTGGTGCGAGGGTGGTGCAGCACGGCCAGGAGACCCGCGTTCAGGCTGCGCGTCTGGTGGTTGGGAGGCAGCTCGGATTCGCGCAGGGCTACCTCCAGGTCGTGGCGCAGCGCGGCGGCGTCCGGATAGCGATCTTCTGGCTTGAGCTGCAAACAGCGCTGGACGGCCTTCTCCAGGCTGGGAGGAACCTTCTGGAACGTCGAGAGTGCCGGAAATTTGAAGTTGTAGGTCTGGGGGTCGGCCTTGCTCAGCATGTGAAACAGCGTCGAGCCGACCGCGTAGAGGTCGCTGCGCGAGGTAGTCTGGCCGTGACCGTACTGCTCCGGGGCGCAGAACCCGGGCGTACCCAGGTCTTGCGTGTCTTTGGCTGACTCGGGACGATGATGGCGAGCGATGCCGAAGTCGATGAAGTAGACCTTGCCCTCCGGGGTCAGGATGAGGTTCGAGGGCTTGAGGTCCCGGAAGACGATGGGTGGATTGTGCCGATGCAGATACTCCAGCACGTGGGTAACCTGGAGGGCGATGGGGATGGCCTCGGCCGGAAGCAGTGGGCGATTGGTGGTGCTCAGGATCTCATCGAGCGGCTGGCCAGGGATGAATTCCATGCCCAGGTAGAAGCGGGGGCCGGCCGGGGAGGACTCTTCGAAGAAGTCGACCACCCGGGGCAGGCCGGGGTGGTCGAGCGAGGCCAGGATCTCCGCTTCACGGCGGAAGAGGGCCACGTTCATATCCCGGTCGGGCTCGGGCAGAGCGGGGGTGTCGAGCTCCTTGAGGGCCCAGATGGCCCCTGTGAGATGCTGGTCGCGCACCAGGTAGACGGCGCCCATGGCCCCCTGGCCGAGACAGGTGAGCACCTCGTAGCGGTTGTGCAAGAGCTCTCCTGGAGCGCGGCTGGACACGGCCTGTTCTGTTGGCCCCGGGGAAACTGTGTTCCTGCAGGGGACCGGCCCGGCAGCACGAAGCTGCGGCCAGCATCAACGACTCGGAGCGACGGCAATGAATATCAGGAACACCTTGATCCCGATGGTGGTCGAGCAGACGGCTCGCGGCGAGCGCGCCTACGACATCTACTCTCGCCTTCTGAAGAACCGCATCATCTTCGTGGGGGACGCCATCGACGACCCGGTGGCCAACCTGGTCATCGCCCAGTTGCTCTACCTCGAGCAAGAAGACCCTGACAAGGACATCGACCTCTACATCAACAGCCCGGGCGGCTCGGTCACGGCAGGCCTGGCGATGTATGACTGCATGCAACTCGTCAAGCCCGACGTGTCCTGCATCTGCATGGGCATGGCCGCCAGCGCCGCCGCCGTGCTGCTGGCCGGCGGGGCCAAGGGCAAGCGATTCGCGCTGCCCTACTCGCGCATCATGATCCACCAGCCCTGGATTCGTGGCATCGGCGGCCAGGCCACCGACATCGACATCCACGCCAAGCAGATCATCAAGACCCGCGAGACGCTCAACCAGATTCTGGCCGACCATACCGGCCAGCCGCTCGATAGGGTTCAGCGAGACACTGAGCGCGACTATTACATGTCAGCTCAGGAAGCCAAAGACTATGGCCTGATCGACGAGATCATCACCAGCGAGTCGCGCTGAGCCAAATACTCCAAGACAGCTCTTTCATGCGGGCCTGTCGGCGCGAGCCGGCGGGCCTCACTCCGGTCTGGCTCATGCGCCAGGCCGGTCGTTACATGCCCGAATACCGCGAGCTGCGCAGTCGGGTGAGCTTTCTGGATTTGTGCAAGTCGCCCGACCTTGCCACCCAGGTCACCGTAGAGGCCCGCGAGCGGCTGGGCGTGGACGCGGCCATCCTCTTTTCGGACATCCTCACTGTGGTCGAGCCGCTGGGCTTCAAGCTGGAGTTCACGAAGGGGGAGGGCCCCAGCATCGAGCCGGCCCTGCGCTCACCCGACGGGGTGGACCGCCTGCGCCGGCCTGACCCGGCCGAGCTCGATTATGTCTATGCCGCCTGTCGGCAGATCCGCCAGGAGCTGCCTGCCGACATCCCCCTGATCGGCTTTGCCGGCGCTCCCTTCACCATCGCCAGCTACCTCATCGAGGGCGGTCCCTCCAAGAGCTTCGAGCACACGAAGCTCTTCATGCTCAACTCTCCTCAAGGCTGGCACGAGTTGCTCGGGCGCATCGCCGACCTGACCTCGGGCTATCTCAACCGCCAGATCGAAGCGGGTTGTCAGGCCGTTCAGCTGTTCGACTCCTGGGTGGGGTGCCTGTCTCCCGAGCTCTATCGCGAGTTCGTGCTGCCCCATAGCGCGCGCATCTTCGCCTCGCTGCCCAAGGAGGTGCCCCAGATTCACTTCGGGCGCGGTACTGGCCAGTTGCTCGAGCTCTGCCACGCGGCCGGCGGCAGCGTGATCGGGGTGGACTACATGACCAGCCTGGAGGCGGCCTTCGAGCGTCTGGGCGAGGTGGCCGCCCTGCAGGGCAATCTCGACCCCGTGGCACTGATGGCCGACCGCAAAGTGATCCGTCAGCGTCTTGAGCTGTTGCTGCGTCAGGTGGGCGGGCGTCCCGGCCACATCTTCAACCTGGGCCACGGTATTCTGCCCACCACCCCGGTGGACAACGTGCGCTTTCTGGTGGACGAGGTCCACCGCCTGACCAGCCGGTGAAGCTGGCCGTCGTGGGTGGAGGCCTGAGCGGCCTGGCGGCGGCCTATTTCGCCCGCCAGCAAGCCGAAGTGACCGTCTTTGAGCGCTCCGACCGGCCTGGTGGGGTGATCCAGACTCACCGCCAGGGTGACCTGACCCTGGAAGCCGGTCCTGACTCCATCCTGCGCAGCAAGCCCGAGGCGCTCGCGCTTTGCCGCGAGCTGGGCCTGGAGGACCAGATCGTGTCCACAACCGGCTCGGGAGGAGCGCTGGTGGTCAAGGATGACCGGCTCTACCCCATTCCGGACGGCTTTCGCCTGATGGCCCCTGGCCGAGTTCTGCCCTTCCTGCTCAGCCCGGTGATGAGCTGGGCCGGCAAGCTGCGCATGGCCCTCGACCTGATGCTTCCGCCCAGCGATCTGGACGATCCCTCCCTGTCTGAGTTCGTGACCGCCCGCCTGGGTCGCGAGGCCTACGAGCGGCTGGCCCAGCCCCTGATTGGCGGCATCTACGGGGCCGACCCCGAGCGCTTGAGCCTGGCAGCGACCCAGCCCCAGTTCCTCCAGTTGGCCCAACGCCACGGCAGCCTGTTGCGCGGCCTCTGGAAAGAGGGTCAGGCTACCCGGGGCGACAGCGGGGCCCGCTATACTTTGTTTTTCAACTTTCGGGGAGGCACCCAGACCCTGATCGACCGCCTGGCCAGTGTGGTCGGGCCCGCCTTGCAGCTGAACGCCTCGGTCGAGGGCCTCAAGCGGGTCGATGGGGGAGGCTGGCAGCTCACCGTCAACGACGAGACCCTCCATTTCGACGCCGTCATTCTGGCCCTGCCGGCCCACGCGCAGGGGGCCCTGGTGCAGAAGTGGGACCGGCGCCTGGGCGAGGCGCTGTATTCGGTGCCCTACAGCCACAGCATTACGGTCAATCTGGTCTACGACCGTAGCCAGCTAAAGCGCAAGCTCAAAGCCTTCGGCTTCGTGGTGCCCCGCATCGAGAACTGGTTCTTGCTGGCCTGCACCTTCAGCAGCCTCAAGTGGCCTGGTCGCGCCCCCCGGGACAAACTGCTGCTGCGTGGATACCTGGGCGGGGCCCTGGGCTCGAGTATCCTGGCCTGGGACGACGCCGAGACAGTGGAGACCGTCCACCGCGAGCTGAGTTACCTGCTCAACCTGGAGGGGGAGCCCGAGCAGAGCCTGGTAACCCGCTATCGCGAAGCAATGCCGGCCTACTGCGTGGGCCACGGCGAGGTGCTCGAGCAGGTGGCCGAGCGCTTGAAGCGATCTCCCACTTTGGCGCTGGCCGGCAACGGCCTCCACGGGGTGGGCATTCCCGATTGTATCGCCACGGCCCGCCGCGCGGTGGAGCGCCTGACCGGGAACTTTTCCGCCTGACGCGAAAGTCGGAACCTTCCGGCCCGCCTGGCCGGTCTTAACAGCGCGTCCAGGGAGGCTAAAACCCGTTCACCAGCACGACTTTGAGGAAGTCTATCAGGAGCAGGCTGACTATGTGTACAACCTGGCTTATCGACTGTGTGGCTCCAAAAGCGACGCTGACGACGTCTTCCAGGACGCCTTCCTGCGAGTTTATCGTTTCTTGCCCGGTTTCCGGGGCGACTCTTTGCGCGGCTGGTTGCGCCGCATCGTGATGAACGCTTTTCACGACTCTCGTCAGAAGGTGCGCCGGCTGGTTCCGGTGGAGGAGCCTGCTCAGGCCGATCTGGCCGACGTGCGCGACGAGCCCGGGCAGTTGCTCGAGGATCGAGGCCTGGACGCTCGCCTGGAACAGGCCCTCAAGCGACTGCCGGACGAGCACCGCAGCATTCTGATCCTGCGGGCCATCGACGACCTGGCCTACGAGGACCTGGCTGCGGCCCTGGAAGTGCCGGTGGGCACGGTGCGCTCGCGTCTGTCGCGGGCCCGGGCGGCCCTGCGAAAGCTCCTGGAGGAGGACCAGCCGGCTCCTCCGGCCTCGCCCGGCAAGAGCCGCAGCAAGCCCGGTCTCCTGTCGCTCCTGTTCAGGAGGATGCTGCAATGGGCCTGAGCGAGCGACAGCAAGAGCTGGTCTCGGCCCTGCTCGACGGCGTCCTGGAGGGCGACGAGTTGCGCGAGGCCGAGCAACTGATCGCAGAGAGCCCCGAGGCCGGCCGACTGCTGGAGGACTACCGCAGTGATCTGCAGCGCTTGCAGGCCCTTCCCCGGGTGAAGGCCGAACCGCGGCACCGGATTCGCCTGCTGGCCGGCCGTCGACCCCGGGTCTCGCCCTGGTTGAAGGCGGCCGTGGTGACCTTGCTGGTCGGGGGCGCGGTGTGGCTCTGGCTCAACCGTCCCCCTGGCCCGCGGCCGTTGCTGGCTCTGTTTCCTCGGCTGGAAGCACGCCTGCACCCGGGTGAGCAGCCCCTGCTTCACAAGTTCGAGGGGCTCCACGGCCGTTTCGCCCATCGTGTCACGGCCTTCACGCTGCGCCTTGATGGGGTTGATGGCAAGACCAGCTCGGGTCACTTGAAGCTGAGCTACGACTTCGACGGCGACGGCCGCTTCGACCGCCAGGAGAGCTATTTCTTCGCCTGTGACGCCGAGCAAGGTTGGGAAACCTTCACCCAGGACGCTGTCCGGATGGTGGCCTCAGGCGATCCGATGCGCGACTTCACGGGCGGTCAGGTTCACGCCGAGATTTCCTGTGATCACCCGGAGAACCCCTTGCTGGCCGACCTGTCCGAGGTCGTGCTGCCTCACGAGAGCCCTTAAGGCGCCGCGCGTTGAACACTTCAGTATTGGCGCGGCGCCGTTCAACAGATTGTCTACACTCCCGCGCGTTCTAATTCTGAACAGGTCCACGCGCGGGAGTGTAGTGGTGCGTCCTGCAATTCATCCCCCTTTTTGAACCGCGGAGCTCGCGGAGAGACTGTGCCAGGACGGGGCTCTCCGCGTTCTCTGTGGTTTGACTCAAAGGTTAGGGACGGACTTGCCGGACGAACGACGTACTTTCTGCAGTAGTCCAGTTCATAGTGCTGACATTTTTTGTCTTGACAGCATATTATTCTTCGTTATAGAATAATAGTAGTTCTATGAGCTATGAGTTGGACGATATCGATCGAAAGATCCTGAGGCTGCTGCAGCAGGACGGGCGGATGACCAACGCGGCCCTGGCCGAGGCGGTCGGGCTCACCCCCACGCCCATGCTGCAGCGATTGCGCAAGCTCGAGCAGAAGGGCGTCATCACCGGCTATCGGGCGGTGATCGATGCCCGGGCAGTAGCTCGAGCCACGATGGCTCTTTTGCACGTCCAGCTCACCGAGCACAGGCTCGAGAACCATCGACGCTTCGTTCACGAGGCTCGTCAGATGCCAGAGGTGCTCGAAGTGCACCACGTGGCCGGGGAGGATGACTTCATCCTCAAGGTCGCCGTGGAAGACATCGCCGCCTACGAGCACTTTTTGCTCGACAGGCTCAACCAGGTGCCCGGCATCGATCGGGTCTGCACCACCTTCATCCTGAGCACTTCCAAGGATGAGGGAATCACGCCGCTGGGGGGCTGAAGGGAGGATGAGCTGCCATGACCTTTGTAGCCTTCGGATTGCTCTGCTTCTCGTCGCTGGTGACCATCATCGATCCCATCGCGGCAGCGCCCATCTTCCTCAGCCTGACCCGCAGCCACTCGACGGTAGAGCGACGGGCTATCGCTCTGCGCGCCTGTCTCATCGCATTCGGCCTTCTGGCTGTTTTTGCCGTGGCTGGCAGCAGCATCTTGAAGCTTTTCGGGGTGACTCTGCACGCCTTCCGGATCGCAGGAGGTCTCCTGTTCTTCTCCACCGGAGCGGCCATGCTGGCTGGCAAGGCCCACTCCCAGGGATCCCCTGAAGAAGATACCGATCTGGCCATCGTGCCCCTGGCCATGCCGGTTATCTGCGGTCCCGGCGCCCTGAGCACGGTCATGCTGCTGATGGGTCAGGCTCTGACCCTGGCCCACGTGCTGGCCTTCTTTGTGGCCCTGGTGCTGGCTGTAACCTTCACCTGGGCCTGCCTGCTGGCGGCCCCGGCCGCCCTGCGCCTGGTGGGCAAGAGCGGCGTGGAGGTCGCCACCCAGGTGATGGGCCTCATTTTGTGCGTGCTGGGCGTGCAGTTCATCGTGGACGGCATCAAGCCATTGTTGCTGGACCTTCTTTAGCTCAATCTTGTGATCGCTGCGCGCAGAAGTCGGACCCTCTTCGCGGCAAGTCACGTGCCCGACCGCTTCAGTCCGTGGACACGCCCGAATAGGGCGCCCGTTTCAGGACAGACCATGGACACGCCCGAATAGGGCGCCCGTTTCAGGACAGTCCGTGGACACGCCCGAATAGGGCGCCCGTTTCAGGGCAGTCCGCGGATACGCCCGAATAGGGCACCCGTTTCAGGACAGTCCGCGGATACGCCCGAATAGGGCACCCGTTTCAGGTCAGTCCATGGATACGACCGAATAGGGCGCCCGATTCTGCGCTCCGCTCTAGGATATTTTCAGCCCGGCGGAGTATTCTCCAGGACGTGGATCATTTGATCGGCACTTCCGGCCTTCGTTCCAGCAACTGGACCGCCAGTCTGCCCCAGGCCGCCCATGAGAAGGCCGAGGAAAGCACGGTATCAGGCCCAACTCACGATCGGGCCCTGATCGGCGGCCTGCGCCTCAAGCAGCGCCAGGCCCCCGCACCCCCTCCCCAGCCTGCCCCGCCGCCCGAGCCTGGCCCGGTCACCAAAGCGGTCGGCCAGCTCTCCGATCTGGGCCTTAAGATCTTGCCCGGCGCCGATGAGAAGATTGCTAAATCCTTCTCCGAGAAGTACGAGGCCCTGGTTCGCATCGGGGCTCCCTACACGATGGTCGTCTCGGTGCAAGATCAGGCCGAGCTGGAGGCCTACACACGCCTTCGCACCGGCCAGGAGACCCCCGGAAGCGAGCTGTCTCAGACCCACTCCAGGCTGCACGAGCTGGATGAGCAGGGAGTCTCGTTCTACTTCGAGCGGGCCACCGGCCCCTTGATGGGCAAGCTGCCACTCGAGGGCCCCCGAGCCTGGCTGCGCACCGACGCCGCCGGGGCAGCCATCCTGCTGGCCCGGGGCGAGTCGCTGCGACTGCTCGGGGCCGACGGCCAGGACCAGAAGCTGGATTCGGCCGTCGGCCTGCACGGACTGAAGCTGGCTGGCTCGGCCCAGAAGAAGGACGTGCGAGGCCTGCTCGACCTCCTCGAGAGCCTGGGCAAGGTCGAGGCCGACTTTCCCCTCGATGGGAGCATCCTGGCCAGTGACTACGAGACTCAGTACTGGAATCACCAGAAGATGGCTCTCACCAGCGGCATTGTGGAGCGTCCGCAGAGCTCCGACTTCCTGGCTCGGCGCAAGATGCTGCTCGACCTGGCCGAGGGGGGTGAGGTCAATCTCACCCTGCCGGGTCTGACCCGCCCGGTGCCGGTCAATCAAGAGCAGGCTGAAGCCATCGTGACCTTCTTCACCGATGCTCAACCTCGCGACTTCGATTTCTTCGAGGCCTACCAGGCCTTCAACGCGAGCGGGGGCAAGGTCTTCGCCCGTCAGATTCACGGTGACGCTCGCGGACAGCTCGTCGAGAGCAAGCATCCCATCGCCGCTCTGGCCAACCTGACCGCCGGGGGCGAATGCGTCTTGCTCGACAACCAGGGCAACCTGACCGGCGTCAAGGACCTGGACGGCTTCTCCATGCTCGCCTTCGGGCAGAGCGAGCCGCCCGGCTTCCGGACCGACGTCGAGGCGCTCGAGCAGAACGGTTTTGTCGCCTATCGGGCCAAGAAGGCCGACGCCAACGGAACCGTCAGCGAGTGGGATGTACCCGGACCGGCCGGGCTATTGCGCGAGCTGAGCCAGAACCGGGCGGTGCTGGTGCGCAAGGACGACGGCACTCAGAGCGACAAAGTGATCTACGGGCTGGATCAGTTCCGCCAGTATGCCAGGGCTCAGGCCAACGCGGCCGACCCGGCTGCTCCGCCGCCCCCGCCCCGCATCGACCCGACCACTCCGAAGGACAATCTGGTGCTGGTCTACTACTCGGCCTTGCACAATTCCGACGGACCGCTCGGGGTCTACGACGATTATGCCTACAAGCTGCAAGAGATGGGCTCGTCAGCCGACCGCGACCTGGTGGTCTTGCGCAGCGACCGCAGCTTCAAGGAGAACCTGCGCGTCGACTACGCCCAGCCCGGTCGCTTCGAGCCGGTAGCCCGCCTGAGCAAGAGCGAGATGCTCTCCGACGCCGAGTTGCTGGAAGACTTCGTCTACGAGTCGGTCAAACGCCACCCCGACGACAAGAAGATTCGCCTGGTCATGCTCGGCCACGGCAGCGCCGATCAGGGCGTGATGGACGACTTTACCCTTACTGCGGATGGCTCGCTCAAGGCCGAGCGCATTCCCGTGGATGATTTGGCCGGGGCCATCAAGTCGGCTCTGGACCGGATCGAACGAGAGACCGGCAAACGCCCTGTGATCGACAATCTCATCTTGAACAGTTGCCTGATGGGCAACGCTTCGGTCTTGCAGGCCCTGGCCGAGACGGGCGACGTGAGGGCGCTCTCGGCCTCGCCCGAGTTGATGCTCGACTCCTTCCCGGGCGAGGCCATCACCAGCTTGAAGGGCGACCAGGACGCCAAAGAGTACGCACGCCAGCTGGTGGACATCTACAAGGACGCCGGCGCCTTTCCGGGCGGCCGCGAGAACCGCGTCAACGCCCTGGTGTACGGCTCCTACGACTGCGATCCGGCCAAAGCCCGGTCGTTCAAATCCGCCCTGAAAACCTTCTTCGCTGCCTGCACCGCCCGTCCTGACCTGGCTACCTATGTGCGTGAGGATATCGAGGACTGCCCTGGCTACAACATTCATCCAACCGGTGGGCCTGGACCGGGCTTTGACAACCGCGACCTGATCCAGGTGGCCCGGCGAATCCAGGGAGATGCGCGCATCAAGGACGAGGGCATCAAGAAGGCCTGCGTCGATCTGATCGAGGCGACGCAGGCTCAGGTGATCGCTCAGAGGGCCGAGCCCGATTACGCCGATCGCGAGGGGCCGAGCTTCTTCTTCCCGACCGAAAAGCACCGATTCGACCCCTCCGGGGAGGCTCCGACCGGTCTTCTGCGCGATACCGGTTGGTCGGAGTTCACGACCATGATTCAGGCCACCGCTCCCCGTACGCAATCGCATGAGCGTGCTCTCAAGCGCCTCTATGAGGCCCAGGGAGAGAGCCTGGTCAACATGGTGATGGGCTTGAAGCCCTTCAACCAACTCGGCCAGGCGATGCTCGAGCAGCAATTCGTGAGCAAGCTCGAGCGGCCGGCCCAGGTTAGCCGGGTGAGACAGGGCCTGGCCACCGCGCTGCGCACGGTTGCCGGGATAATCGGCGGCGCGATCGGCCTGGTGGTGGGGGCCTCCTCCGGCCTGCCGGGCGGGGCCATTCTGGGGGCTGTTGGAGGGCTGACCGGTCACTCGGCCGACGACCCCAAACGCTCGTCGTCCACGGAGCCCCGCAGGCAATCGAACTCCAACCAGGGTCCGGTGACCCCCGCTTCCAGTGCGGTCCTCGGCGACGGCACTGTCATCCAGCTGCAACGTGACAATCGCGAAGTCACACACGCCGCCCTGATGGCCGGCTTCGAGAGTGTGGGCACGGCCACCAACAAGGCGGTCAGCTATCGCTACGGCAAGCTGGCCGGCGCACTGGCCGGTTTCCCGGTCGGCCTGGTGGGCGGAGCGATTACGGCCAGCGGGGTCCTGGGTGCCTCCGGCGCCGTAGCGGGCTGGCAGCTCGGCCAGAAGCTGGTCGACTGGCTGCTGCCCGAGCGTCCCCCCCGCAGCTGACCTCTACCAGCCCTGCAGCCGGCGAAGCTCGTCCTCGCGGTCCTTGAGATTGTACCGCTCGCGCTGAATCTCGGCCTCGTAGTAGTGCTTCTCGCGGATGGCCACCTCGCGCTGCGAGTTCTTGTCGCGGATGGAGGCGTTGATGTCGTTGCGCCGCCAGTTCAGCTCTTGCAGCTTGTTGTGGGCCCGGCTGATCTCGTCATTGACCCGGTCGAGCTCGTTGCGCCAGTAGTCGCGCTCGTTCGGCGGCCCGTTGTAGAGCTGCTGCTTGATATAGAGCTTCTTGTTCTCGAGATCGCGCACGTAGCCGTTGACGCCGCTGATGTTGTAGTTGACCTGCTCGAGCTCGGTGCGCAGGGAGTAGAGCTCGTTGCCCAGCGCGTAGATTTTCTGGTCGGCTTCGTTGCGCTTGTACTCATGGTTTGAAATCACGTAGCGAATGCGGTCGATCTCGCCGCGCAACCATTCGATGCGCTTCTGCTTCTCAAAATCGTCTTTTGGGTCTTTGGGCCACGGCTCGTAGCCGTCGTTGACCCCCATGGTGTAGCTGTCCTTGGGGTTGCTGTCGGACAGACCGTCCTTGCCGGTGGGGCGGACCACGAATCTTTGCATCAGGCTGATTTGTTTATCCAGAACAACGCTCACGTTTGCGTCAACTCTCCTGTCATGACTTCGATTCAAGCAGCGTAGCCCGGCCGGGAGCTGAAGAATTTTCCAACATGTTAACATCCCGGCGGCAGGCAAGGCGGGTCTTCACGACAAAGCATTTGGCCCCATGATCTCGCAGGGCGCGCCAGCATGAAGTTCCGCTGCTCCAATTGCGGCTTCGAGACCCATGTGGCCACCAACCGCTGCGCATCCTGCGGTATCGAGGTCCAGGGCGCTCCGCAGCAGGCCGACATCCTCAACTATGGGGACGTGGTGGGCGACGGCAAGTACAGCATCACCCAGGTGCTCGGCCAGGGCGGATTCAGCCTCACCTACCTCGGGCATGATCTCTATCTGGAGGCCCCGGTGGCCATCAAGGAGTTCTACCCGGCTGGCTGTCGTCGCAAGGACGGCAAGGTGGTGCCAGCCGGAACCTGGACTGAAGCCGACTTCGAGAAGCTGCGCGAAAGGTTCCTCGATGAGGGCCACGTGCTCAGCCGTTTCAACCATCCCGGCATCGTGGCTGTCTACGCCGTCTTCGAAGAGAACAACTCGGCCTACATCGTGATGGAGTATCTTCAGGGCCACACGCTGCTGGCCCTGATGAGCGCCCGCGGAGGCGTGCTCTCCGAGCCCGAGGCGCTCTACTACGCCGTGCGCGTGGGCGAGGCCCTGGAGACGGTCCACAACGGTGGCCTGCTGCACCGCGACGTCAAGCCCGAGAATATCCTGGTCACCGAGGAGGGGCGGGTGGTGTTGCTCGACTTCGGGACCGCCCGGCGTTACCTGCAACCGGAGACGACCGTAGGCCAGACGACCCTCACGCCCGGCTACGCCGCTCCCGAGCAGTATGATCCCCGGGCAGCTGAGAAGCCCTGCACCGATGTCTACGGGCTGGCCGCCACCCTGTATCACGTCATGACGGGGGTGGTCCCCTTCGATGCTCCGCGTCGGCGCGAGGGGGCCGTGCTGACTCCGATTCAGAGCTTTCAGCCCGAGATCACTCCCGAGGTGGCCGAGTGCATCGAAGGAGGTCTGAGCCTTGACATGGCCGAGCGGCCCGTCAGCGTCCGGGTCTTCGTGGAGGAGCTGACCTTCCGCGCCAAGCAGGCAGGAACGCTCCAGGGTGTCCAGTTCTCGATCATGAACCCCACCATTGCGGTCAACCTAAAGGAGGTGCAGCGCCTCGAAGGTCACACCCGCTCGGTCACCAGCCTGCTGCTGGTCAATGAGGGCCAGTTCTTGATCTCGGGCGGCGATGACAGCGTCATTCGGCTGTGGAACCTGGCTCGTCGCAAGGCCTTTGGCAGCCTCAAGAGCGGGACCGGCATCCAGGCTCTGGCCATGACGCCTGAGTGTGACTTGCTCGCTTCGGCCGGCCAGGAGAGCTGGGTTCGCATCTGGGATTTCGCCACCGGCACCGAGCAGGGTTGCCTGGACGGCCACGCCAGCCCGGTGCGAGCGCTGGCTTTCTCCTCCAATGGTCTTCTGGCTAGCGCCTCCAACGATTCCACCGTCATCTTATGGAATGCCCAGTGGCAGATCGCCGCTCGCCTGACCGGTCACCAGGGCCCGGTAGGAGCGGTGGCTTTCAGCCCCGACGGGCGCTACGTTGCCACGGGGTCTGATGATTCCACGGTGCGTATCTGGGATTCGGCCTCGGGTCGCCAACTGGCCGTGCTCGACGGCCACCGCCGCCCGGTGACGGCGCTTGCCTTCTCGCCCAACGGGCTTCTGCTGGCTTCCGGATCCAATGATAAGAGCGTTTGCCTCTGGGTCTTCTTCGAGAAGCGCGAGATCCGCCGCTTTCGCGGCCACGGGGCCATTGTCTGGTCGGTCAACTTCTCGCCCGACGGCCGCTTCCTGGCCACTGCCTCGGGCGATAAGACGGCCCGTATCTGGGACGTGGGCAGCGCCCGCGAGGTCGGTCGCTGCGAGGGCCATACCTCCTGGGTGCGGGCGGCGTTGTTCACGCCTGACTGCAACTTCCTGATCACCGGCTCGGGCGACAAGACCATTCGGATCTGGGAGGGGAAGTGGACTACGACTACTTCGTAATCGGCGCCGGCTCGGGCGGGGTGGCCTCGGCCCGGCGAGCGGCGAGCTACGGGGCGAAGGTTGCCGTGGCCGAGGAGTGGGACCTCGGTGGCACCTGTGTCAATCGCGGCTGCGTGCCCAAGAAGCTGCTGGTCTACGCCTCCCAAATGGCCTGCGAGCTGGAGCTGGCGCGGGGATACGGATACCGCGTGGAAAGCTCGTTCGACTGGCCCACCTTTCGCGCCAAACTGCACCAGGAGCTCTCTCGCCTCCAGGGTTTTTATCGCAAGCTGTTGAGCGACAACCAGGTGACCGTCTATCCCACCCGGGCCACCCTGACCGGCCCCAATACCGTGAAAGTGGGGGAGGAGACGGTCAGCGCTCGCCACATCCTGGTGGCCGTGGGCGGAAAGCCGGTGCGGGTGCCCTTCGAGGGCTCCGAGCAGGCTCTGGTTTCGGACGACGTCTTCCATCTCGCAGAGCTGCCCCGGCATGTGATGGTTCTGGGCAGCGGCTACATCGGGATGGAGATGTCGGGCATCTTCCGGGGGTTGGGCTGTCAGGTCACGCTGGGCTTTCGCAGCCCTCTGGGGCTGCCAAGCTTTGATCAGGACGTGCGAGCGCACCTTCACCAGGAGATGACCCGCAAGGGCATCCGCATCCTGCCCGAGACCAGGCCACTGCGACTGGAGAAGACGTCCGAGGGCCTGGTCTACCACAGCCAGGGGGGCGAGCCGGTCACCTGCGATGCGGTCTTGTGCGCTTGCGGTCGAGAGCCCTATACGCGGGGACTGGGGCTGGAAGAGGCCGGGGTGGAGCTACGCGAGGATGGCTCGATCGTGGTCAACCATCTGTATCAGACCAGCGTGAGCAGCATCCATGCCGTGGGCGACTGCACCGGCCACATCCAGCTCACTCCGGTGGCCATCGCCGAAGGGCGCGCGCTGGCCGAGACGCTGTTCAACGACAACCCCACCACCGTGCCCTACGACGTCTTGCCGACTGCTGTCTTCAGCCAGCCGGCCGTGGGCACGGTGGGCCTGACCGAGGCTCAAGCGCGGGAGCGCTACGGCGAGGTGGATATCTACCGCACCGTGTTCCGGCCGATGAAATATCCCATTGCTGGCGGCGAGGAGAAGGTGCTGCTCAAGCTGGTGGTGGAGCGGGCCTCGGACCGGGTGGTGGGCTGCCACATCGTGGCCAACGAAGGCCCCGAGCTGGCCCAGGTGCTGGGGGTGGCCCTGCGGGCCGGCGCCAGCAAGCGCGACTTTGACACCACCATCGCCCTCCATCCCACCCTGGCCGAGGAGCTGGTGCTGCTGCGCGAGCGCGTTTGATCAGGGTCCATCTTGATGGCCCGGCAGGCTAAAGGAGGGATGCCATCATCAACGAAGGGCAGTTTGCGTCCCGGCCTCACGGCCACGAAAGGAGCTGCCATGCCAGCGGGTAAAGAGCTGTACACCACCAAGAATGTTCTCAAACGAACACTGAGGGTAGCCTACCCGGCCGGAGCGGACCAGAAGATCGTCCTCCGCACCGAGCTTGACTGGGAAAATGACATCGAGCCCAGCTCGGTGAGCCCGAACGGCGAGGTCAGCACCTTCGAGGTTTCGGCTCGCCACCCGTTTTTGTACTTCAAGCCGTGCCTTCGCAAGGCCGGGAAGTTGCACTGGGCAGTCGGGGAGAACCAGTTGTTGATTATGACCGAGGATGACCGGCGTGTCTGCCACCCGTTCTTTTTTGGCTCGGAGTGCGGACGATTCTCCAAGCTGCTCACCTTCGAATCGAAGATCCTCAAGCGCGAGCATCGTCTGCGCGTTTATCTACCCCCCGGTTACGACGAGAATACGCTGGCCGATTATCCGGTGGCCTTCTTGCAGGATGGCCAGAACCTGTTCTTCCCGGATGAAGCATTTATGGGTCAGGATTGGGGATTCGACGAGACTCATTCCGAGCTACGCTCGATGGGAGCCGTGGATGACGTCATTCTGGTGGGAGTCTATTCGGGCGATCGGATGGAAGAGTACACCAGGCCTGGCTATAAGAAGTACGCTCGCTCGCTGGTCGAAGAGCTGGTGCCCGTGGCCCAGAGCAAGCTCAGAGTGCGCAACCATCGCCGTTACCGCTCGGTTTGGGGCTCGTCTTTGGGTGGAGTGGTTTCCTTTTACACGGTGTGGGAGCATCCGGAGACCTTCGGGTCGGCGGCTTGCATGTCGAGCACGTTCTCGTTTAAGGACGACCTGCTCGAGCGCGTGCTGACCGAAGAGCCGCCTGACGTGGGCTTCTACCTCGACAGCGGCTGGCCCGGTGACAACTATGAGACCACGGTCGGGATGGCGATGGCCCTTATCAGCCGCGGCTGGAGAATGGGCCACAATCTCGTTCACTACGCCTTTCCGAGGGCCACTCACTGCGAGGCCGACTGGGGCACGCGGCTGCACCTTCCGCTGCAGGTGTTCTATGGCTCGGTGGCCCACTATAGCCGCATCAAGAATCCATTGCTGGGCGACCAGGCGCGCAAGGCTCCCGCTCTGGCCGGCAAGAGCTAACCCTGACCTGGATCATCGTGGCTCCCGGGGTGATGCTTCGGGCGATGAGTCTGTTGCGTTCATTAGAGGGAGTCTGGAGACAGGGGAGAACCCTCGTTAAGGCGCCGCGCGTTGAACACTTCAGGAATTAGCGCGGCGCCGTTCAACAGATTCCCGCGCGTTCTAATTCTGAACAGGTAAACGTGCGGGAGTGTGCTCGGGCTCGCCCCTGCCATGATCTAGATTATCGGCAAACCCCGGGTCATCCGGCAGGGTGGGCGCATTCCGTTCAGCCAGGGAAAGTCATCCTGGCACCAGGAGGTAGGATGTTCCTCAGATGTTTGGCCGCTATCCTGTTGGCCCTGTTCTTGAGCGGCGCCCTGAAGGCTCAGGTGACCGCCGACCATTACAGTGACGCGGAGCTCGAGCGACTCGTCGAGCCTGTTGCTCTCTACCCGGATGCGCTCTTGACGCACGTGCTGACGGGCTCGACCGAGCCCACCCAGTTGCGAACGGCGCTCGATTTGACCAGGTCGGGAGGCTCCCCCGGCTCGGACATGTCCCCTTCGGTTCAGGCCTTGATGGAGTTTCCCGACGTGCTGTCCATGATGGTGGACAATACCCAGTGGACCGACGCCATCGGCTACGCCGTGGCCAACCAGGAGGACGATGTCCTGCGGGCCGTCCAGCAGGTTCGAAACAAGGTCCAGGCGGCCGGTAACCTGCAATCGTCCGACAAGATGCAGGTCAGCCAGGAAGGGGACGTGATCGTAATCCAGTCTCCTTCAGAGGACGAGGTCTACGTCCCGAGCTACGATACCTCGGCGATGTATGCCACCGGCGCTCTGCTGACCTTCGGCACAGCGGTGGCGGTGCGGAACGCTTACTGGAGTGCCGTCTGCGACTGGCACCATGGCTTCTATTACGGTGCTCCCGGCGCTTATCGTGGCTACCGATACGGGACCTATCCGCCTGGAGTGGCGGCCTGGGCTCCCCGCCCGGCCCCCTACGCGGGACGCGCGGCGACCTATCCGGGGCGGGTCAACAATGTCAACGTGAATCGCGTCAACGTCAACAACTACAATGCGGCTCGGGTTGACACCGCCCGTCCGGCCGGCGCCGCCAACGCCTATCGCCCGGCGACAGCCCAACCCCGACCGGCCGGCGCCGCCGACGCCAACCGCCCGGCCACGCGGCCGCCCGCTCCCCAGTCCGGCTTGACCGGGGGATACTCCAGCGGCCTGAACTACTCACGGGGCGTGGACACTCGCGCGGCCAGCGCGCGCGGCCAGCGGAGCATGAGCTCCAGCCCCAGCATGCGCTCCAGCAGTGGGGGAATGCGTGGCGGTGGTCGCAGATGAAAACAATGCGAGTTCTTTTGGCTGCCCTGGCGCTGGTGTGCGGTCTCACGGGACTGACTCCGGCTCAGGAGCAGAAGACTTTCGGGTCGCCCAAGCAGGCAGCCGAGGCGATGATCGCGGCTTTCATCTCCGATGATCGTGCCAGGATGCTGGAGATCCTCGGTCCGGAAGCTCAGGACCTGTTCAATGACATCGACCCGCAGGCCGAGCGCGAGCGTCTCAAGACCATCGCTCTGGCGGCCACTGATCGGTCAAACTTTGAAGAGGGTAAGAACGGCCAGGTAATCTGGCTGGTGGGCGAAGAGGTCTGGCCCTTCCCCATTCCTCTGGTGCACGATGGCGTTTACTGGCGCTGGGATACAGCTGCCGGCAAGGAGGAGATCCTGGCCCGGCGTATCGGCCTGGATGAGCTGCAGGCCTTGAGGATGATGTCACGTCTGGCTCAGGCCCAGGAAGACTATGCCTCGACCGACTACGACGGGGACCAGGTGCTCGAGTTCGCTCAGCGCATCCGGGCCACCGAAGGGACCCGCGATGGCCTCTACTGGGTCAGCGACGAGCTTCCCAGCCCGCTGCAGTCGACCGCCGAGGAGTTCAAGGACTACCTGGCCGGCAAGATGGCCAACTCGGGCTGGTTCGGCTATCACTGCAAGCTTCTCAACGGTCAGAGCGAGAACGCCGCCGGGGGCAAGTACGACTACCTCATCAATGGTAACCTGATCGGTGGCTACGCGTTCATCGCCTGGCCCATCGCCTACGGCAACTCCGGTATCACGACTTTCATCATGAACCATAACGGCAAGATCTATCAACGAGACCTTGGGCCGGAGACGGAGAGCATGGTGCGCGAGATCAACCGATTCGACCCCGGCAGGGGCTGGACCGAGGTGGACGCGGTCGGAAACCCCGTCGCTCCGGTCAAGCGGCCGGCTCGGTAGGAGGCGCGATGCGAAAACTGATTTTCCTGATCACTTTGTTGACCGTGTTGCTCGGCTCTCTGGCACTGGCTCAGGAGGAGGCGACCGACGGGCTCTACTCGCCCAAAGAGCTCGAGCAGATCGTGGGGCCGATTGCCCTCTATCCCGACCCGGTCCTGTCCAACGTGCTGGTCGCCTCGACCGAGCAAGCTCAGTTGCGCCAGGCCGACGAGCTGGCCAAGGCGGGAAAGACTTCCGAGGAGTCGCCAGAGGAGTGGGAGCCAGCCGTGCGCTCGCTGGTCGATTACCCCGACGTTCTGGATACCATGGTGTCGGCCTCCGACTGGACCGCGGCTCTGGCCTATGCGGTGGCCAATCAGCAGCCCGACGTGATGAGCGCCATCCAGCAGTATCGCGAGAAGGCCTACCAGGCCGGCAATCTTCGCACCGGCGAGCAGATGGAGGTCACCCGCGAGGAGGAGCAGATCTGCATCCAGCCCACCAATCCCGAGGTGGTCTACGTTCCGAGCTACGATCCTGAGGTGGTGGTTGTCGAGTCGAGCTATCACAATGACGACGACTACTGGGCCTCGGGAATCCTCGGGTTCGGCGCGGGAATCGCTGCCAGCAGCTTGATGTACTACAACCACTGCAACTGGTGGGGCTCGGGAATGGCCTCGGGCTACTGGCCTTGCGGTGCCAATGGATGGTATCGCCCGGGCTGCCCGGTGGCGACCCCCTATCGAGCGAATCAGGCTTTCAACCGTCGGCCGGTGGCCGGAAACGGCAATAACGTTCGTTGGAACAACGGCAACATCAACATCGACAACTCGATCAACGTCGGGGGTGGCAATCGCGTAGGCAATCGACCCAACATCGGCAGTCCGGGCCGCATCGGAAACGCTGGCGGCGTCGGAAGTCCTGGTGGAGTCGGCAGACCCGGCGGTATCGGAAGTCCTGGTGGTGTGGGCAGACCTGGCGGTGTAGGGAGTCGGCCTTCCCTGCCGAGCAGTCCCAGTTTCAATACCTCCCGGACGCGGCCGGACTACTCCAGTGTGGGCCGCACTCGGCCCTCCGCCTCGACCCGGCCCTCCGTTTCCTCTCCTAGCTTTCGCAGCGGGGGGAGCGGCGGCTACCGCGACATGGGCGGCCGGGGTGGCGGCCTGCAGATGGAGCGTGGCTCTTCGGCCCGCGCCAGCAGCAGCCGCGGCAGCGCCAGCTTCAATCGCTCGACCGGACGCAGCAGCGGCTATCGGTCCAGCGGACAATCCGGTGGATACAGCGGTGGAGGCCGAAGCGGTGGGGTTCGAAGCGGCGTCGGGGGAGGTCGCAGACGTTGAGACGGATGAAGATGCTCAGGCATACTCTCACCATTGCCGTGCTGGCTCTTTCCCTGATGGGAACGGGACTGGCTGATCAGAGAACCTTCCCCACGCCTGAGGAGGCGATCAAGGCCCTCGTCAAGGCTTTCGACAATGACAACGAGCAACAGATTCTGGCCATCTTCGGACCCGAGGCGCGGGAGTTGCTGGAAACAGAAGACAAGGCCGAGTCCGGCATCCTGCGTGAGCGCATCACCCGGGCATATGAGAAGCGATCCGCCTTTCAGAAGGCGAAGAACGGGACCCTCACCTGGATGGTGGGGGAGGACGTCTGGCCTTTTCCCGTTCCACTCATTCATACCAAGAAGGGTTGGAAGTTCGACACCGAGGCCGGCTATGACGAGGTGCTGCGCCGACGGGTTGGTCGCAACGAGCTGGCCATCATCAAGCTACTCCGAGCCATGGCGGTGGCCCAAATGAAGTACGCCTCGAAAGACTGGGATGAGGATGGCGTATTCGAGTTCGCCCAGAAGTTGAATTGCTCGCCGGGCAAACGCGACGGTCTCTACTGGGACGTCCGGGAAGGCGAACCGAGCCCGATGGAGTCCTTTGTCGAGACGGTCAGGGAGTACCTGCAGAAGAAGACCCACGACCGAACCTGGATGGGCTATCGCTTGAAGTTGCTGACTTCCCAGGGTCCCGCCGCTCCGGGAGGCAAGTTCAACTACATCGTCAACGGCAACATGATCCTGGGATATGCCGTGCTGGCCTACCCGGTCGACTATCGCAAAAGCGGCATCATGTGCTTTCTGCTCAACCATTACGGGCAGATTCGCCAGGCCGATCTTGGTCCAAACACGGCCCGGCTGGCCGAGAAGATGTCCGTCTACAATCCTGACAAGAATTGGGTTCTGGTCTTTACGGACTGAAACTCGATATTCGCTGGCCACCTCCCCGATTGAGCTGAGTTTCTGGCCGGAGCCGTGGTGATGTTGTTGGTCGCCAGCCTGACGGTTACGATCATCAGCACCGGGCGGGCTACCTGGTACACGGGGGTGCTGGTGCTGGCGGTTCATTCCTTTATCTCATGCCGCCTTCGGGTGGCAACGCCAAAGTAGGCTACGAAAGGGAGGTCCCTTATCTGTGCTCAGTCTGAAGGAATATGACATCCATCTGCCCACGGTCTATCGCAACCTGGCTCCGGCCGCGCTCTATGAGGCGGCTCTGAAGAACGAGAAAGGCACCATTATCGCCTCTAATGGTGCTCTGGCCGTGCAATCCGGGCGCAAGACCGGGCGCAGCCCTTCGGACAAGCGCATCGTCGATCACCCTGACAGCTCCAAAGACATCTGGTGGGGCAGCGTGAACATCAAGCTGCCCGAGCGCATCTTTGACATCAATTTCGAGCGCGCCAACGACTACCTCGACACCCTGGATACCGTCTACGTGATGGACGGCTTCGCCGGCTGGGATCCCAAGCACCGGTTGAAGGTCCGGGTGATCTGCTCGCGGGCTTACCACGCCCTGTTCATGTGGAACATGTTGATCCGACCGACCCCCGAGGAGCTCAGGGACTTCGGCGAGCCCGACTACGTCATCTTGAACGCTGGCCGCTTCCCGGCCAACCGTTACACCGAGGGCATGACCTCCGACACCAGCGTGGATATCAGCTTCGAGCGCCAGCGGGTGGTCATTCTCGGCACCGAGTACGCGGGCGAGATGAAGAAGGGCGTCTTCACCATCATGCACTACCTCATGCCAAAGGTTGGCGTGCTCTCGATGCACTGCTCGGCCAACGAGGGCGAGGCGGGCGACGTGTCGCTCTTCTTCGGGCTTTCGGGCACCGGCAAGACCACCCTGTCAGCCGACCCGCGACGTAAGCTGATCGGCGACGACGAGCACTGCTGGACCGACAAAGGCGTCTTCAACATCGAGGGCGGCTGCTACGCCAAGTGCATCGGGTTGACCGCCGAGAAGGAGCCCGAGATCTGGGAGGCCATTCGCTTTGGATCGCTGCTCGAGAATGTGGTCGTCGACCCGGACACGCGCGAGGTCCAGTACGAGGATTCGAGCCTGACCGAGAACACCAGGGTGGCCTACCCGATCGAGTTCATTCAGAACGCGAAGGTGCCGTGCGTGGGCGGTCACCCGAAGAACATCATCCTGCTCACCTGCGATGCCTTTGGCGTGCTGCCTCCGGTGAGCAGGCTTACGCCCGAGCAGGCCATGTACCACTTCATCAGCGGCTACACGGCCAAGGTGGCCGGTACCGAAGAAGGGGTCAAAGAGCCACAGGCCACGTTCTCGGCCTGTTTTGGAGCCGCCTTCATCGTGCGCCATCCCAACGTCTATGCCGAGCTGCTGGCAGCCAAGATGAAGCAGCACGACGCCCGCGTCTGGCTGGTCAACACCGGCTGGTCGGGCGGCGGCTACGGCGTGGGTCAACGCATGAAGCTGGCCTACACCCGGGCCATCATCGACGCTATTCACGCCGGCAGCCTGGACCAGGTTGAGAGCGTGACCGACCCGGTCTTTGGCCTGTCCGTCCCCAAAGCGTGCCCGGGCGTTCCGTCCGAGATCCTGCAGCCCCGTAATACCTGGAAGGAAGGCGCGGCTTTCGACGCCGCTGCTGGTCACCTGGCCGACCTTTTCCACAAAAACTTCCAGAAGTACAGCGAAGGCTGTCGCCCCGAGGTCCCGTCCGCGAGGCGAGCCGGGCCAATAGCGCTTAAGCTTCCCTGCGTTGTGCGCGTTCCAGTTTCTTGCCGGGGCTCGTGGCCGGGCTTACCCAATCGGCAGGTGGACGACTTGGACTCTGACGAAGCCGCCCGGACGCCGCAACACATCGCCCGCAGACTGAGACTCGGTGTGGAGGGATGATCTTGACCCAGAGCTCCAAGCTGCTCATCGTGGACGACGAGCCTCTCAATCTCAACGTTCTCGTCGAGCTCTTCAAAGCCGAGTTCAAACTGGCCGTGGCCAAGAACGGCGATCAGGCTCTCCAGCGGGTGGCCGACACCCCGGCGCCGGACCTGATTCTGCTGGATATCATGATGCCCGGAATGGACGGCTACGAGGTTTGCCGACGCCTCAAGGCAGACGAGAAGACGCACGATATTCCGGTGATCTTCGTCACCGCTATGGGCGAGGTGCAAGACGAGACCAAAGGGCTGGAGTTGGGCGCGGTGGACTACATCACCAAGCCGATCTCTCCACCGATCGTCAAAGCCCGGGTCAAGAACCACCTCGAGCTCAAGCATGCCCGCGACTTCATGAAGAACCAGAACGAGATTCTGGAGCGGCTGGTGGCTGAGCGGACGGCCGAGCTAAAGCTCACCCAGGACGTTACCATCCAGAGCCTGGCTTCGCTGGCGGAGACCCGGGACAACGAGACCGGGGGGCACATCCGGCGCACCCAGATGTACGTGGGGGCCCTGGCCCGCTATCTCAGCACCCAGCCTGGTTACGAGCAGTTTGACGAGCGCACTGTCGACCTGATGACCAAGTCGGCCCCGCTGCACGACATCGGCAAGGTGGGCGTGGCCGACCGCATTCTACTCAAGCCCGAAAAGCTGACCGATGAAGAGTTCGCTGAAATGAAGAAGCATCCCACCCTGGGCCGCGATGCCCTGCTGCGAGCCGAGCAAATGCTCGGCTCTACCAGCTCCTTCCTGCAACTCGCTCGCGAGATTGCCTACTCGCACCACGAAAAGTGGGATGGAACCGGGTATCCGGATGGAGTCAAAGGGGACGCAATCCCTCTCCCGGGGCGCATCATGGCCATCGCCGATGTTTACGACGCTTTGATCTCCAAGCGTTGTTACAAGCCGGCTTTCCCTCACGAGAAGGCGGTGGAGATCATCTGTGAGGGGCGCGGCAAGCACTTCGATCCGGCCATGGTGGATGCTTTCGTGGCCTGCGCAGAAGAGTTTCGAGAGATCGCGAGCACGTTCCGGGACGATCATTCGCAGTGAGGCCGGTGCCAGCCAGGGTGGCTCCGGCAGCATTCTCCCCTGTCGCCGGACCCCTCAGGGATGGTAGTAATAGAAGACCTGGTCGGGGTTATCCAGCTGCGGGGTCCAGAGGGCGGTGCGGTCGCGACGCCCGCTTTTCCAGTAAATCCGCATGCAGTAATAGCGGCCCACCAGCGCCCCATCGCAGGTCAGCTCGTTGTATGAGTTGCCCACGTCCGTATCCCAGGTGCGGGTCCAGTTGCGAGCATTGGTGCCGTACTCCCATACCTCCATCTTGTAGACCCAGTAGTGTCGGCCGTCCACGCCTTCGCCCTCGAGGTCGTACGGATAGCCTCGTACCGTGAAGTTGGCCTTCTTCTCGGCGCGCACCGCCTGACCGCCGGCTGGCGAGAGCGATACCAGCAGGTTGCGGCTTTCTCCCGGAGCCATCCGTACGCTGCCCTTGCCGGAACGGTAGCCCACCTTGGAGACAAAGACGTCGTGAGCGCCTGGAGGCAGGTCCCGGACCTGGAAGCTTCCATCCGTAGAGGTGGTCGCCTGATAGCCGCTGTCGAGCTGGACCTGGGCGCCACCAATGGGCTGCTGATCGGAGCTCTCCACCCGGCCGCTGAGCGTACTGGTGGCCTGGCCGGCTCCCGGGGCGACCGTCACGCCGACCCGGTTGCTGGGATAGCGATCGACCATGACCTGCAAATTGCCACTTCGGGCGCCTTCTGGAATCTTGAAGCGAATCTGGTCGCTCTTCCACCCCACCACCGAGTCGGGGGGCACAGGCAGTCCTCCCAGGGTCAGCGTCCCGTGCCCTGGCTGGCCGAAACCACTTCCATTAACCTGGAGAACCTGTCCCGGGGCCAGCGAGCTGGAGGACAGGCCGGCGATCCGGGGCGTAGTGGCGGGGGCCACCAGGTTCCAGTTGAGCTCCAACTCGCCCCAGCTGTAGAGGAGGGCAGCCGTGCCGGGCTTCACCAGGGGGCTGCGGGGTTGGCGAAGGTCGATGTTGACCCGACCTTCGGCTCCTTGGGCCAGCCCCAGGGCGTAGAGCCAGGCGCTGCCGGGCAGCAGGGAATCGCTGGCAGCCTCGCCCGGAGTGCGGGTGAGCCCACCGGGAGCGGTCACGGTGATGTGCTCCACCGCCACCGGTGTGCTGGAGGGCACCGCCAGCAGGTTCCAGCCGGGATGAAGATCGGTGATGCGCTTGCCTGCCTGGGCCTGTCCCACCAGCGAAACCTGGCCGGCCTGGTCGAAGAAAGTGATGTAGGCCTGAGAGGTATCCACCTGCTCGGGATGATTGACCGGGTCGACCTGGGTGAACCCGGCCGGCCCGAGCGAGAGCAGCATGCGAGGATAGCCACGGGCCGCCTTGAGCCCCGCGAAGGGGAAGACCACGACACTCCAGCCCTGGTAGGACGGGAAGCTCTTCTTCAGGCCTTCCACCCGGGCCGGGTCGGGCGCCCCGGCGCCGGGCGTTATGGTGGGCGGGGGAGTGGTGGGCCACTCGGGATAGACCCGGGGGTCGTGGAAGTTCTGGGCCGCTGCAGCGCAGACCAGAATGCCGAAGAGGACCAGGAGGTAACGCACTTTTGTGCTCCCTTCAGTTGGACCGGTCGGAGCGACCGGAGGTGATGCCGTGGAATTCCATGTACAGGGCCAGCAGTCGACCCACCAGCACGGCGATATAGAACTGGCCGAAGACGGCTTCTATGGTGGCCAGAGAGCGGGCGGGCCGGGTCAGGGGGACGATGTCCCAATAGCCCACCGTGGTCATGGTGACCATGCTGTAGTAGAGCAGGTCATCAACAGGGTCGAGTCGTAGGCGAGCTCGGAGGGCATCAGGGCCCTTCCCAGGGTCAGGAACAGCAAACACATGAGCAAAGTGGCGTAGGGCCACCGGCGCGCTTGATGGATTGGCGCTGGCAGAGTGGGCATCGTAAACGGCTTGGGCTGTTCGGGCTCGCAGGCCCTGTCCCTTTCAGATTCAACTGGACAGGACGTTTGTCCCGGAGGAGAACAGGCCTTCGCCGATAAGTCCTGAGGATGAGCGAGCTGAATCCCTCCAATCTGGCCTTCGTGGAAGAGCAACTCGAGCGCTACCTGGTCGATCCTGGCGCGGTCGAGCCCGAGTGGCGCGACTACTTCGCCCGCACCGTGAACGGAGCTCGCGTGGGCCCCAGCTTCCAGCCCGCCAGCATCTTTCACACTTCTCCCTCCAACGGGGCGGCCGGAGGGGTTGCTGACTGCGTCAAGCAGGAGATGGTGGACCAGTTGATTCGCGCCTTCCGAGTGCGCGGCCATCGCATCGCCCAGCTCGACCCTCTGGGAGGCGAGCCGGAGCCCTTTCCCGAGCTCCAGCTCGAGCACTATGGCCTTTCCGAGGCGGACCTGAACGTGCGCTTTGCATGCAAGGCGCTGGGCTTCGAGGGACTGCACCCGCTGCATGAGATCCTCTCGCGTCTGCACAACACCTACTGTCGCTCGATCGGGGTGCAGTTCATGCATATCGACGACCCGACCGTGAAGTTCTGGCTGCAAGAGCGCATGGAGTCGAGCGAGAATCGCCGCGTCATCCCACGCGAGGAGCAGCTGCGAATTCTCACCCGGCTCACTGACGCCGAGCTTTTCGAGAGCTTCTTGCAAAAGAAGTTCGTGGGGGCCAAGCGCTTCAGCCTGGAAGGAGGCGAGTCTCTTATCCCCCTGCTGGACCTGATGCTCGAGGATGCCGGCAACCACGGAGTCGACGAGGTGGTCATCGGCATGGCCCACCGCGGCCGTATCAACGTTCTGGCCAACATCATGCAAAAGGACGCCGGTCAGATCTTCCGCGAGTTCGTTGACAAGGACCCGGGCATCCACTTCGGGCGAGGCGACGTCAAGTATCACCAGGGCTACGCCAGCACCTGGACTACCTCCGAAGGCAAGAAGCTTTGCCTGGAGCTGTGCTTCAATCCCAGCCACCTCGAGTTCGTCGGCCCGGTCGTTCTCGGTCGCGTTCGCGCACGACAGGACCGCCGCTCGGACCGATTCAAGGTGATGGGGCTGGTTATTCACGGCGATGCCGCGTTCGCCGGTCAGGGCGTGGTGCAAGAGCAGCTCAACATGAGCGAGATCCCCGGCTACCGGGTGGGGGGCACGCTGCACGTCATCGTCAACAACCAGATCGGCTTTACCACCTCGCCCGGCCAGTCGCGCAGCTCGACTTACCCCTCCGACGTGGCCAAGATGCTGCAGATCCCGATTCTGCACGTGAACGGCGAGCATCCCGAGGCGGTGGCGCAGGCCATCCACCTGGCCATGGACTTCCGCGAGCGCTTCCACAAAGACGTGGTCATCGACATGTACTGCTACCGACGCCACGGCCACAATGAAGGCGATGACCCTACCTTCACCCAGCCGCTGCTCTACCAGAACGTGCGCCAGCGAAAGTCAGTGCGCGAGGGCTATCTCGAGAGCCTGCTCAAGCTCGGCGAGGTCACCCGCGAGGAGGCCGACGAGATCGCCGTGCGCCGTCTCGAGCACCTGGAGGCCGAGCTCAACAAGTCGCGCGACCCGAACTTCGACTACCAGTTCCACCTCGCCCGGGGGGCCTGGTCGCACTATCGCGGCGGGCCCGACGCGGCCGTGCCCGAGGTGCCCACGTCCGTTCCCAGAGAGCGCCTGCAAGAGCTGCTTCGCAAGATGGTGGAGCTGCCCGCGAGCTTCACGCCCCACGAGAAGATCCCCAAGCTGCTGGTGCAGAGCCGCCTGGAAATGGCAGAGGGCAAAAAGCCACTCGACTGGGGAACAGCCGAGGCCCTGGCCTTCTCCACCCTCCTCACCGAAGGGGCTCCCGTGCGCCTCAGCGGGCAAGACGTCGGGCGGGGCACCTTCAGCCACCGCCACGCCATGCTCTATGACGCCCGCACGGGCGAGCCTTATGTTCCCCTGCAGCACCTGGCGCCCGATCAGGCGCGCTTTCAGGTGTGGGACAGCCCTCTTACCGAGACGGCCGTGCTGGCCTTCGAGTACGGTGTTTGCCTGGATGATCCCGAGGCCCTTGTGCTGTGGGAGGCGCAGTTCGGCGATTTCTGCAACGTGGCCCAGGTCATCATCGATCAGTTCCTGGTCAGCTCCGAGGACAAGTGGCACCGGCTCAACGGCCTGGTCATGCTGCTTCCTCACGGCTTCGAAGGCCAGGGCCCCGAGCACTCCAGCGCCCGGCTCGAGCGATTCCTGACCCTGGCGGCCGAGGACAATATCCAGGTGGTCAATCTGACCACACCGGCCCAGTATTTCCACTGCCTGCGCCGCCAGGTGCTGCGCCCCTGGCGCAAGCCTCTGGTCGTCATGTCGCCCAAGAGCCTGCTGCGCCACCCCGAGTGCAGCTCGAGCCTGGAGGAGCTGACTTCGGGCACCTTCCAGCGGGTGATGCCCGACCGCAGCAAAGTGGACCCGGAGACCGTCAATCGCATCTTGCTCTGCTCGGGCAAGCTCTACTACGAGCTCGAGCACACTCGCAAAGCGCGCGGGGCGAATGACGTGGCCATCCTGCGTCTGGAGCAGTACTATCCGTTCCCGGAGGGCCCGCTCCGTCAAGCCCTGGCCGGATACCCTCGCACCGCTCCCGTGCTGTGGGTGCAGGAAGAGCCCGAGAACATGGGCGCGGCGGCCTTCCTGAAGGTGCGGGCGGCCGACAAGGTCGTGGGGCACTCGTTCCACACCCTGTCGCGGCCCGAGTCGGCCAGCCCCGCCACGGGCTCGCACGAGAGCCACCGCATCGAGCAGGAGTGGCTGATCGAGCAGGCCTTTACCATGGCTCTCACTTGAGTGGAAGGAACCCGGCGGCGCGCCTCGCACAGGACGTTTCATGAGCGTCGAGTTGATTGTTCCGTCGGTGGGAGAGTCGGTGAGCCACGTGGTCGTGGGCCAGTGGCTCAAGAGCGAGGGGGCCTGGGTCGAGCGCGATGAGGCCATCGTGGTGCTCGAGACCGACAAAGCCAACATGGAGGTCTTCGCGCCCGTAGCCGGGCGGGTCGTGCAGGTGCTCAAGAAGCC
>JAANMU010000397.1_pt1 | contig 54352 bp, 45 predicted proteins | sample 7279701 | NCBI WGS metagenome assembly JAANMU01 (sample SAMN14094539, study PRJNA606508) | bioreactor metagenome | isolation source: A lab-scale SPAN reactor treating ammonium-rich wastewater day 57 | place: Ireland: Galway | collected 2017-03-13
GCAGAGGCCCTTCTCGTAGGAGGGTTCCATGCCCGGCTTGAAGGCGTAGACGACTGATGGCCGCCCGTCAGGCAGCCCTGTTGCGGGAGGGTTTCTTTGCCAGCCCGGAGGAGGCGCAATCTTATGTAGCAAGTTACCAGGCCCTGGCCGAGCAACCCGACAACCGGGCCCTGCGATTTCAGCTCGGACTCGACGACGACGTGCTCGACCCCGACCTGCGCCGGCTCGAGTTCGTCAACTGGTTGCGCCACGAGCTGAAGGTCTGCTGATGGAAGACGAGGAGTTCCTCGGCTCGCTGACCTCGGCCTGGCTGGGGGAAGAACGGCGGTCAGCTCCACGGGAGACCCTGCTCGAGCAGATCGCTCGTCGGGGGCCCGATGCCATGCGAGCCGAGATCGAGCCCCTGGTTGACTACTACGACGAGCTTGCCAGCTACCTGCCGGAGGCCGGTGAGATCGCCGAGGCGCTGGTCGATTTGCTCGACAACCTGTCAGGCGATGCAGCGCCTGCCTGCGCCAGGCTGCAAGAGCTGCACGCTCGCCACGCCGAGGTGCTGAGGGCTGAGCTGGGTTGCCTGGAGGTGCGGCCGAGCTACTCGCCATGGGTGGACAGTCTCCGAGCCCAGTTGCAGGCTTTCGTGCGCGGTCAACAGACCCGAGCACCGATCTACGAGCACCTGGCCGAGCTCGAGCAGCTTTTCAGCGCTTCTCTCGGTCAAAACCAGTCCAATGCCCGCCAACTGGGCTCGCGAGCCAGCGAGGCCACCCGCAAAGTGCTGGAGCTGAGCGAGCAGGGCTATTCCCGAGGCCACTCGGCCACCCGGGCGCTGATTGCGGCCCTGGAACGCCGCGATCTGGAGGCTATCGGAGAGGGTCTTCGCGCGCTCAATCAGGCTTTCTCCTACCTGACCCAGGCCCGTGAGTTGTGCGAGTTGGAGGGCCGACAGTACAGCTAGTTTAGCCGAGGCCGCCCATCAAACCGCCCAGGGGCGAGGCGAGGTTCCCAGCGCCCAGTCCGGTGGGGTCGAGAGTGGGGCTGATTCCGGGAACTGTGGGCGTGGCGCCCAGAGCGGGGGTCGTGCCCAGGCCACCCAGGCCGGGGGTGGCTCCCAGGTCCGGTGTCGCGCCCAGGCCACCGGTAGGATCGAGCCCGGTGGCACCGGGTGCTCCGCCCTGGTTTGCCAGCGGCCCGCCCCCTGTGACAGGCCCGAGCATGTTGTTGGCCAGATTCTCGAAACCGGTGGGCCCCCCGAGCTTGCCGACCCCCCCCGTGATCTGGTCGAGCTGGGCCTGGCTCTGGGCGATCATCTGTTGATTCTGGATGGCCGTCTGCTGCATGATCTGCTGGCTGGCCGCCACCAGCTGCGCCTGGGCCTGAGGAGAGAGGGTTCCGCCGGCGCCGCCGGCGCCGCCAGTCTTGGGGATCGAGGTGGCCATGCGAGTCCTCCTGGGCGAAGTATCTTGAACTCAGGATATCCCCCCGGGCAGGCACGGCTGTTGCGGACAGGTTAACAGCGTGTAACAGTCTTTTCGAAGATGTTTCAGGCTTGAGCCGTTTTGTTCACAGGGTCACGGCAAAAGCTCCACCAGAACGCCGTTCAGTCCGCTGCCGGTGCGCCCCCCCGAAACGACCTGATTGAAGCCAGCATAAAGGTCATAATTGACCGGCCCTTCCTTGTCGGGCTGACCGGCCAGGGCGAAGAGGGCCGGGTGCTGCCAGAAGGCCTTCCCGGCCAGGACACTGCCGTCGGAGACCTCCACCACCACGGTGCCCGACGCAAAGTCGCGCAGGTCATAAAGCTTGTGGGTGGGCTGGCCGATCATCTGGTCGTTGCCCCAGACCGACAGATCGCGGCCAACGATCTGCACCTCGGCATCGTTGGACTGGGTTCCGCCGTCTCCCCCGTAACCGTTGCAGGTGGACGAATCGGCGATATTCAGGGTCCAGCCCTCGGGTCGCTCGCCATAGGTCAGGGTAAAGCGAGCCTTACGGTAGCGCTGGAGGGTCAGCTTCAGCACCGCCCGGCCTTGCGAGGGTTCTTGAACCCAGGCCATCGGAGCGTCGGAGGTCATCTCATAGCGATTGGTCGTCAGGTCCACCCGGCAGACGGCGCGACGGCTATCCGCCTGAGATCCGAGGGGAAAGAGCAAGGCCGCCAGGGCGACCAGAGAGCCGAGCCAGAGAAGATTCTTGCGCATGCTCTCTCTGACGCCGGCCCATCCAGAATCTTCCCGATCAGGAATCCCTGGCTGAAATTCTGTTCAGCCAGGGATTGCTCCTAGGGAGTCGAGTTGGGAATGCAGGCCACGCTCATGGGAGCGCGCTGCAGCACAGCCATGGAGACCGACCCCTTCCAGAGCCGTTCCAGACCCGACCGCAGATGGGTGCCCATCACGATCAGGTCGACCTGCTCACGCTCGGCCAGAGTGATCAGGTGCTCCTCCACAGGCCATTGGGCCACCTCTACCCTGCACTCGGCTCGAGTCAGGCCGGTGTAGGCCTGCAGCCGGCCCGTCTCCTCCTCAAGCCACTCCTCATCAAGGTTGGCCCCTCCCGAGACCTGCACCGCGAAGCGCTCGACCGGACCCACCCGAGCGAGCGAGTCTAGCCACTTGAGAGCGCCGAGCACGGAGCCATCCAAACTGACCGCCAGCATGACCTTCAGAGGCCGCTCTCCCTTTAACCAGGCGGCCAGACACTCTGGCTTTCGCACCACCAGGCTTGGGATCGGGCAACTGCGCACCACGCGCTCAGCGGTGCTGCCCAGCAACCAATCCGACAGACTGCGTCGTCCCAACGAGCCTACCACCAGCAGCTGTGCCTTGAGCGCTCGAGCGCGCTCAACCAGCACCTCGTCGGGATGGCCGGCCAACACTTCAGCCTCGACCTGGCTTCCCAGCTCAGCCGCTGCGGCCTGAAGCCGAGCCTGGCTGGCACCGGGCTCATCGGCCACATGAATCAGTCGCAGCTGAGCGCCCATTTTCTCGGCCAAGCTCAGGGTCAAGCGCGCCGTCTCTTGCGCCAGCGGGGAAAAATCGGTTCCACAGAGTACAACCTCAGACACGGATCATAAGTCTCCTTCTTAAATTCTGGTTGAACAGGTCACAATAGGCGAGAAGGAGGCCCGCGGCGAGCGATCGGAAGAGCTCGAATGCGGCTGCGACGACAGTCAGGCCGGTCCGGCGGGCGCCAGCAAGCGGGCGTGCTCAGACGCGGCTCAACCGTGGCCACCGGGCGGGAGTTGCGCGAGCGGCCAGTCCGGCTCACGTGGGCAAACTCCTGCAAAACGACTTCGGGGCTGAGCAATTCCTCGACCATGCCGGCCGGCTGCCCCCCGAGGAGCAAGCCCGCCAGCACGCAGAAGACCATCAGACGGCGCGGCGACATACCGCCAGAGGGTAGCAGATCGTCTCCTGGTCTGGCAACCTGCGGTCCCGCGCGTGACCTGTTAGAATCACGTGGGACTATCTCTTGAACGGCACGGCGCCTCAGCGCATCGGAAAGGCCACCGCCGCCGTCGCGGCCCCTCCCAGGCCATCCCGGACGATGACCCGAAGCTGGTAAACATTACCCGCAGCCGCCCCGGGCGGGGCTTGAAAGCTGACCGTATTCAGGTCGCCGTTGGTGCTCCCGGCTCCCAGGTAATAGCTAGTGACAGCGCCATAGTTGTAAGGGTCCTTCTGCGCAGCGTTAATGTTGTCAACCGTGCCCCCGATCAGGTACCATTCGAAGCTCAGGTTCTTGCCGGTGGCTTTGACACGGGCAGTAAGCCGGGCTCCGGGAGCCACTTTCGGCGGGTTGGGGCGGGAGAGAGAGGCTTTGAAATCAGCCGCAATGCCCTGCCGGTCCCCGTCGGTGATCACGATCTTTGGGCAGGGATTGGTGCTGATCTGGCCGCCATAGACCTCCGCCACGGCATCGGCGCACTCCAGGCGGTCGAAATTTGCCCCCCCGGTCCAGGGCGGATTGACGAAGGGCTTGAATTGGCCACGGTAGACGTGGGTCATCTTCCAAAAGGCCGGCAAACGCGAATTGTGGGGTGGACCCCAGTTCAGCACGCAGCCCCCCACCGAGCCCGCCTTGCGAGCGCTCTGGCTGGCAACGTAGAGGCTGTAGCTGCGCCGATAGTTGAGAGCATTCAGGGTCGAGTTCAACTCCAGCCAGTATTTCTGTCCATTCAGGTTGACGTGCGGCATGTCGTCAGCGGGAAGGTCATAGCTGTAGTATTCGGTGATGGCCCAGGGCTTGCTCCAACCTCCCTGGACCAGATTCTGGGTCTGCTGGTTGAGAAAGCCGCCGCCGGCATGCTCGGGGTCATACTGGCCGTAAAAATTATTGATCCCGAGCCAGTCCAGGGCAGGGAGCTGGGTCTTGAGCGTGCTCACGAAGCCTGCCGAAACCGTGGGCACGGCCGTGGCCATGGGCCGAGCCAACTTACTATCGGTGGTGCTGGTTTTGATGAAATTGATCACGCTGTTGAGCTTGGGAAACTGAGCCGGGGGAATCTCGTTGCCGATCACCCAGCCTCCCAGATAGGCGAAGTTGGGGTCTTTCTGCACCAGTTGGACAGTCTGTGGGATAAGGGTGCTCATATCGCCCTGAGCCGGGTCAAAGACCAGACCGGCCAGCAGGATGACCTTTTTTTGTGTCGTCGAGGCCTGCTTGCACAGGGCCAACAGGGCCGAGATCAACTGGGCTTGCTGGGTCGGGTTCTTGAAGTTCCAGCCCACCCCGTAGCTACGAATGCAGTTGCCTCCCGCGCTCTTGATCTGCGGGCTGACATAGCTGAACCAGGCGCCCTGGTTGGAATCAGCCTCGGCAGTGTAGTCGAACCCCATCCCCTTCAGATCCACCGGCAGGCCGTCCACCAGCAGGTGATAGTCGGCCGTTCCCTCGGTGCGATTCACGCTAGCCTCGTCCCGCACGAAAACGACCGGCTGCAGGGGCGAATTGGGAATGCTCCAGAGGTGCTTGAGCTCGGTCACGGGCAGCTCGAGCGTGACCACCTGACCCGATTCCTCCACGAATCCCAGTTGGACGAAAGCGGTCTCCAGCGGCACCGAGAGAGTCTGAACAGGCTGAGGAAACAGGCTCCAGGTCGGCTGCAGGGTCGCTCGAGCGGCATCCAGGGGGGTGACCTGCAACTGACGGACGCTGGAAGGCAGGCCGCTGGTCGGTCCAGCCTCGAACTCATGATCCAGCTCCAACACGACGCTACGCTGAGGTCCCTGGTCTATCGGAAGCGGAGCTACCGTGGGGGGAGTGGCTTCGAGGTCGGCCCCGCAACCGAGCAAAACAAGCATTAACAAGACAGACACTATGGGCGATTTCACAACACCCTCCCTCGGTAGCCTTGATCTCGAGACCGACTTCAGGCCCGAGCATGTTCCCTGAAGGATTTTCCAGTCTCGATGGAATAACTCTCCTCGTGAAAAGCTGCCTTCTCTCTTCGGCCTTATGGGCCTGCCTTAGCCTGGGCGCAGCCGCCCAAACCGATGCCGACCAGGCCGCAGCGCTTGAAAGCTCGGCCGAGACCTCGGCCGCTGTGCTCACGTCGCTCGAGCAGCCCCTGGCCTCGATCGTTGAAAGTACTCCCCCACCAGAATCACGGCCGAATCTTGAACCCGACCTGGCCCAGGCCGACGACTCCCCCCCCGCTGAGCCACCCCCCGCCCCGGAGCAGTCCCCCCGCGAGCCCATCGGCGGCGACTTTTTCCTCAAGCTTTACACCGGATTCGCTGGCACGCAGAATTCGGACCTGCAGCTTTCCCAGCCGGCCGCCGGGAATGAGCTGCTCTTCAGAAACGTAAGCTGGATCGATGCCTCGTGGGGCAAACCCAATGCCCCATACTACGGCATTCGTCTGGGCTATTTCCTGGAAGACGTCCCCTGGCTGGGCGTCATGCTCGACTTCACCCACTTCAAAGCCATCGCCGAGACGGGCAAGGTGGTCAACGTCAGCGGCACGCGCCTGGGTGCTCCCATCAACGCCGCCATCCCGATGAGCTCGATCGTGTCGCAGTATCAGATGACCAACGGGATCAACTTCCTGACCTTCAATGCCCTGGCCCGCTGGCAGCTGGATGTGAGCGAGGAGTTTCCTCACGGGCGCTTTCAGCCTTATGCCGGGGCGGGGCTCGGTCCCACCTTCCATCAGCCCGAGATCGTCATCGACGGCATCGCCAGCACCTTCAACGAGTATCAGTGGGGCGAGCTCGGAGTGCAGGCCCTGGTTGGAGTGAGCTATTACATTATCCCCGAATTGGACCTCTTCACCGAGTATCGTTTCACTCACACCCAGACCAACCTGGACACGCCGCTGGGGGGCAAGGGAAGAACGCCCATCGATACCCACCACATCGTCTTCGGAACCGGATTCCACTTCTAACTGAGATTGGACTCCCCGCACTCGGGGCAGTGCATCTGAACAGCCTTAAGGTCGATCAAATGGGCCGGCACCAGCAAGCTGGCGTGGCAGCCATCGCACACCAGCAGCCTGGCCATCCGCTGCCCACACGCGGGGCAGAAGCTGCCCCCTGACGAGGCGGCCCCGCAAGCCAGGCAGCATTTTCCCTGGCCCTGGGGCCGGGGGGGGCGATTGGCCCGCAGCTCCTCTAACCGGGCCAGGGCCAGCCGCAACTCCTCAGCCATCAGTGTAAGGCTCTCCTGACGGCGCCCCAGGTTGTCGCGCTCAACCTGCAGAAGCCAGCGGTCACGCGAATCGCAGGCTCGAGGAGCACTCAGCTCACCGGCCAGCTTCTTTGCCTGCTCTTGAACCACCTGACGAGCCGGGCGCAAGGGACGAGGGTCGCGCTGGCTCAGTGCCAGCGCCACCTTATCCAGCAACTGGCGCGAGTGACTCAGACTGGCCAGCAAGTGCTCACGCTGCTCGGCCACCGACAGCGCCAGCCGGGCAGTGGCCTCAGTCTGGCTGCGCAGCCAGCCCTGGTAAGTGGTGGTCAGGAAGGCCACGGCGGCCACGCCCGAAATCAGGTAAAGATAATCCCGCCAGGCACCGCCGTAGACGCCATTGACCACCAGCAAGAGGGTGAACAGACCCAGCGGCAGCGCCAGGCGCAGGGCAAAGTCGCGATCCACCACGTGGGCAACGTGCAGGGCCAGGGGAGGCGCCCAGCAAGCCAGCGCCACCCAGAACGCGACCTGAACGGAGACATCCTGGTGAAAGCCCAGCACCGCAAAGATGACGAAGAAGGTCGAGTAGGAGAGCGCCAGCAGGAAGAACCCCCCCAGCCGAAAATTAGCCAGCGCTCCGGGACGATACAGCTCGCCTAGATACCACAGGCCGAGTCCGAACAGCAAGACGGCCAGGCCGGTCAAGCGAAAGAGCGTGCCCACCCGGCTCAGGGGGCTGGGCGTGGGGGTCAGCTCGAGGGCGATGGGAAGACGCGAGACCAGGTTCTCGAGCCGGTAGACCAGCCGGTCGAACTCATGCATGGTCGGTCGAAGCGACCAGGCTGCCACGCGAAGCTGGCTCAGGTCGGGGCTCTTCACGGTCACCTGCAGGCTGCGTAACTGGGCTGCCAGGGGAAGTTGGTAGACCATGCAATCGCTGCCTGAGGCGGCATAGCTGAGCTCGACCCTTTCCAGACCCTCGGGCAACTTGCCCACCCAGACCACCTCAGAGGGTGCATAGCTGACCCCCTCGGGCTCCAGGCTCTGCCCGTCCACCACGAAGCGCAGACTGGCCTCCCTCAGCTCGTTGGCATCTCGCGGGAAGGGCAACTCCAGCCGGGTGACCTGGCCGGGGGTGGCCTCCAGCTCATAGCTGCCCTGGTGGGTCAGGTCGTAGCGACGAGCCGTGTCGATCCCAACTTGCTCGAGACGCGTGGTCAACTCCAATTCGACCCGGCCAAGCCTCAGCACCGGTAGTACTCCCCCGGGGCGGGACGGGGCGTGCTCGTGGACCTCCGCCCTCTGGCGAGCGATGTCCCGCCCCTTCTGGCGAGCGCGCAGGAAGTTGGGGATCAAGATGGCGCAAAGAACGGCGAAGAAGGCCACCACGAGCATCAGCTCGATCAGAGTGAAGGCGGAGCGCTTGTGCATGACCGGGATACGCATCGACCCCGGGAAAGGTTCAGAAGGATCCGTTGAGACGGAAGAAGGGCTGGGTGCGCGAGTAGCCGGCGGCGGGAGCCGAGCGGTCTTCGTAGGATATGCCCACCCAGGCCCAGATGTCCTCGCCGAAACGATGGCTGTACTGGGCCGTCAGGGTGGTGTAGGTCTCGCTGACGGCCCGGCCCGGGTACTCGTCGGTACCCACCCAGGCCGACAGGTCCAGCTGGTCGCGATGAGTGAGGGCCACCCGCCCTTCCACCCCACCCTGGAGAAAGTTTCGGTCGAACTGGTTGCTGGCGCTCGCCCGTCCACCCTGCAGGTGCACCTCAAAACCCGGGTCGCGCTGGCCGTCGAGCGTCCCGCCCGAAAGAGCAAAGCCGAAAGTAGCGCCGGACAGTCCCGGGTTGGGCAGAAACGAGTCTGCCTGGTAGAACAGATGCCCGCCCACGTTCCAGCCCTCGGCCGGCATGGCCACGGCATGAAGGTCGCCTCCGATGTGTTGGACGTCGGTCAGGTAGGCGTTGGAGAACTGCGGGGCGGTGGAGAAACTGAACAGCGGGGGACTGCCCGATTTGCCCCAGGGACCGAGCTCGAGAAAGCGGACCCGATCGCGATAGAAAGTAGCTCCCAGCAAGACCTCATCGGACACGAGCCCGTCGAGACGCAGCTCGATCTCGTTGTGGTCGAGGTTGTTGCCAGGCAGATTGGCATAAACCCGTCTGGCCGTGTCATAGCGCACTTGCAGCAGCAACTCCTCGTTCAGGGCGTAGGATGCCCGCGTCCGCGCCAGGAAGCGCCCCGCCCCATAGGTCGGCGAGCCGCCCGGCTGAAGAGCGGGATTGCTGTCGGCAATCTGGTCCACGCCCATGTCGGTCTGCACCTCGAGCGGGCCGGACTCGAACGTGCGCGGCTCGAGCCAGCCCCGTGAGCGCATGGACTCAAGGCCGGTCTGATGGCCGAGCATGGAGCCCGAGATGATCTCGGCGAAGTCGTGCGTGTCGAGGCGACTCAGCAAGGTGAGCCCCATAAAGGAAGCCACCGGGTAGGTCAGCCACTGCAGGTCATAGTACTCGCCCAGCACGGTGGCCCAGGCCCAGACCGTGGCCGAATGACCCGACGGGTAGTTATTCAGAAAGCCTTCCAGGGTGGGGCCGACGTGGGGAGGAGCGGTGAGGGGGCGCTCGAGACCGGTAATGTGCTTGACGATGACCGTGCGCGTACCGGCCACCACGATGGCCTCCAGGGCCGCCTCGGCCACCTCGGAATCGCCAAAGAGGTAGGGGAAAGCCGAGAGCAGCACTCCGGTCTTGAAGTCGCCAAACGTGAACATGGCATTGGAGGCTTCCTGCAACCAGAGCAGCCGATCATTGGTCCACTCATAAGTTTCTCGGCGGTACTCGAAAAACGCCGACATCGACAGCCCCACGGCCAACTTTTCCTCCTGGCTGAGCGCGTTCTGTACCCCCGTGAACCAGATCGGGCGCTCGAACAGGCTCTTGACCGGAGTGGGCTGGGTACGGGGGGGAGTTGGCTCGGGCCGCAACAACAGGCGGCGCCAGGCCACCTGGTCGGGGCTCTCGATTGGTCCCCGGTCGAGCGAGTCGGCCGTCTGGTACTGACGGTAGTTGGACGGAAAGGGAACCTGAGCCAGAGCCGGCAAGCTCAGGGCAAGCCAGATACCCAGTATCAGCGCAAGGCCAGACCGATGACCGACATGGCCGACGGCGCCAGTTCGCGCAACGACGCGCGCGTCAAGTTGGAGTTCTTTGGCATGGTCAAGTTGACGAACGGATCGGCGATCTCGCACGGGATCTCGAGCTCTTTCTTGAGATAGGCATCCAGCTTCTTGAGCTGAGCAGTTCCCCCGCACAGTATCAACAAATCGACCGATTCTCCTTTATAGGTGGCGTGATAGTAGTCAAGTGAGCGTCGCAGGTCGGTCAGCAGGCGGTCGAGCACTGGTTGCATGGCATTGTAGACGCTCTTGACCGCCGGCGCAACCGGCGTGGTATCGAGCAAGACCTCGCCTTTCATCTTCTTGAGCTTCTCGGCCTCGTCGAAAGGAAGGTTGAGATTGTTGCCGATGGCCTGAGTCAGGCTCTGACCGCCCATCGGAATGGTGCGATTGTGGCACAAGACCCCCTCTCGCAAGATGTTGATACTGCTCTGGGCCGCCCCCAGGTTGACAAGGGCCACCCGCCGCTGCAGCTTGTCCGGGGCGCACAGTTTGAGGGCCCGCCGCAACACCAGGGGCTCAAGATCGATGGCCTCGGGGGTACACTGAGCCACTTTGATGACTTCCTTGGCGCTGGTGATGATCTCGTTGGGAGCGGCCACGAGCAGGGTCTCCATGCTCTTCTGGTCGATATCGCGAAGCTTGATTCCGTAGACCTGAGCCTGGGCGACCGGATAGGCCAGGTACCGCTCCGCCTCGAAGCGGATGGCCCCGGCCAACTCGCGGTCGGCCACCCGGTTCATGACGATGGGGCGGATGATCACCTGGCTTCCGGCCACCGATGCCACCAGGCGCGTGCCGGGACCGAGCCGCGCCGCGTCCAGCAGCTCCGCTACGGCCTCACCCAGGGCGGTGGCATCGATGATGGCACCATTCTTCATGGCATCGGGAGGGGTGGGCAGGCCGCCCAGCGTCACCAGCTCGGTGCCACTGCCGGTCGCCCGCACCTGCGCAACCTTCAAATTGGCGCTGCCGATGTCCAGGCCGGCCACGACCTGAGAGCGGGACCCTCCAAACATCTTTCCCAGGAAGTTCATCCAACAACCCCTCCAGAGTGGGAGTTACGAGGAGGAAGAATCTTCACCTCTTCGTTCTACAGGCAGCCGGAGCAAAGGCGAGAAATCACCGGGGAAATGAGACTCAAAGACCTGGCCATCTTCACGCGCGCTCCGGGCCTGGAGTGGTATCGCCGGGTGGCCGACGGCGAGCGGCCGGCTCGTTACCTCCTGGCCCGGCGCATACCAGTGAGCCTGGAGGGGGACCTCCTGGGCGAGCTCGAGCGAGCTCGGGGGAGAATGCGAATGCTCGAAGCCGGTGAGACGTCCCTCCAACCACGATCCGTGCCCAACCTGGTCGACCTGTGCGTGCTCTTGACCCGAAACTGGCTGACAAGCTGCAACTTTTGCCGCTGGAACTGCCGGGTGGACCGCTCCCAGGGGACCCGCCACGGAACCTGCCAGCTCTCCGGGGACAGCCGGGTCAGCTCGTATTTCCACCATCAGGGGGAAGAGCTGGTTTTCCGAGGCTCGCACGGGTCGGGAACGGTCTTCTTCACCTCCTGCAACATGCGCTGCAGCTTCTGTCAGAACGGCGACATCAGCACTGACAAGAACAACGGCACGGTGGTGACCCCTCGCGAGCTGGCCATGCTAGCCTGGCAGCTGCGCCGCGAGGGTTGCCACAACGTCAACTGGGTGGGCGGCGATCCCACCATCCACCTGCACACCATCGTGGAGGCAATCTCGCTGTTGGAGGCCGACCTGCCCGATCCGCCCGCTCGCCTGCAAATGAAGGCCAAACAGGACTGGTTCCTCAATTTCTTCAGCGACAACCGACAGTTTTCCCGTGGCAACGGGCTCTTTCAGCATGAAGCCAGCGTTCCGATGCTGTGGAACTCGAATTTCTTCATGAGCGCGCCGGCGATGGACGTGCTGGAAGTGCTCATGGATGTCTGGCTCCCCGATTTCAAATTCGGGCCTGGAGATTGCGCGGTCAAGCTGGCTCGCACCCCATGGTATTGGGAGACCGTCACCGAGAACCTGCTCCGAGTCCACCGGCGGGGGGACGGCATGGTCATCCGTCACCTGATCATGCCCAACCACCTGGAGTGTTGCACCCGACCGGTCCTGGAGTGGGTGAGCCAGCACTTGCCAGGCATCTGGTTCAACCTGATGGACCAGTATCACCCGGACAATCTGTGCGACCCGAGCCAGCCTGCCTATCAACCGAAATATGCCGCCCTGGCCCGTCGTCCCTCGCGGGACGAATTGCGTCAGGCGCGCGCCTGGGCTGACGATCTGGGTGTCTCCTGGCGCGAGGTCAGCCGGTAGGGCACAGACCGCGGAAATCGAATGCATGGCCGGATGGTACTGACCCAGGCCGAGGCGATCAAAGACCGGCTGCAGGGCGCCGTGCCGCTTTCGCGGCGCGAAGCGGCGGCCATCGTGGCCCATCCGGAGGCGCGCGCGCTCCTGTTGCAGGCTTTGACGGCCCGCGAGACGGCCGACCAGGCTGCCCTGCTGCTGGCCGAGATCGGCCACCCCGATGACGTGGCTCCCCTGCTGACTCTGCTCCGTGAGTGTCAGGAGCCACAACGCCTGGTCATCGTGCTGGAGGCTCTGGCCCGGCTGGGACAACCCGCCTTTGAGCCTCTGGCCGCTCTGGCCCGTCACCCCTCAGGCCCCCCGGGGCTGAGTCGATTGGCCGCTGCCGAAGCTCTCTCGGCCATGGCCTGTCTGCACGAGGATACCGGGCAGGATGTCTCAACCCTCTTCCTGGAGCTCATCCAGGGCCCCGACATCAATCCTCCCGAACTGGCCCAACTGGCTCTCTGGCTGGACATGCTCGACCGACGCGAGGCCTTTCCTGTGCTGGAGCGGCGGCTGGCCGAGTGTCCCGACTGCCCCTACAGCGAAGCTCGCCTCAACGAATGGAAATGCCGCCCCCCCGGCCCCCTGCCCGGGCGACTGGAGATGCTGCAGCCCTTCGAGCGCTTTCTTCCCGAGCACCGCGCCGAGTATTTCCGTCTGCTTGCGACCATGATCGACCAGGCTTCGGTTCTGCCTGACAGCCTGCGCGATTGGCCTGCACGTTTCGAGCAAGATCTGGTCGCCGTGCGCCAGAGGGTATCCCCCACCCAGTCACCGAGCCGACCCGCGGTGGGACGCAACGATCCCTGTCCCTGCGGCAGCGGCCGCAAATACAAAAAATGCCATCTGGACTCTGACCAGCAAGCAGCTCGCCCCGACCCGGTCGCAGCCCTCTTGCGCAATGCCGCCTGGCCCTCGGTGGGTCACGCCCTGCTGCCTTCGGAGCAGTGGGAGCGTCTGTCGCGAGACGAGCTGCGGACTCACCTGGAGATTCTCACGCTGCCTCCGCTCGAAGTGAACCGGCGGGCCGAGCACGAAAGCTCTGACTATTTACTCTGGTCTTGCGCCCAGTCTCGCATCCTGCGCGGAGACTGGGCCGGTGCCCGCGAGCTGGCCACGCTCGTGGCCGCCTCCCAGCAGGGTCATCCGGCCCTGAACTACGACGAGATCGCGCTCGTCGCCCAATCGACCGACAGTTTCCTGGAGGGCCAGCAGGACCTTGGATTCATGCTCAACAGCGGCAACTTCGTGCTGGCCTGGGAGGCTTTACGTCGAGCCTGGACGGCCAATGTGGAGGAGGGAATGCGGATTTACCGCCAGGTGCAGCAGGCCCGACCGGGGCTGCTGTGGAGCGCAGCCGCCCTGGCTGAGGCCGCCCGCACCTGCGCCCCTGAGCTGGCTCTGCCCGAGCTTCGTCAGGCGCTGCGCCGAGCCCGTGAGGGGGAAAGCCAGTCACCGCCAGGTATTCCCGGACGAGCCTGTTCCCCAGTGATCTTGGAAGCCTATGTGGCCGAGTTGGAGCTGGCCGTAACGCGTTCCAGGGAGCTGCAGGGACTGGTCCGGCGCATGCTGGAGCGACCGGCGGATGACCTGCTCAGCCCTGGCTTGACCTTGAGCCGGTCACGCTATCAGGCAGTGGACGCCGACCTGAAACGACACCTCGAGCAGATCCCAACCGATCTCCCCGGCGAGCAGATTCGCGCCCGCCGCCAGGAAGTCAAACGCCAGGCGGAAGAGCGCCGACTTCAACTGGCTTTCGAGCTGGGCCAGCACTTCCAGACCGTGGTGGCTTCCGATGCCGTGGTCAGCGCCTCTCGACCCGGCGAAGTGCTGTGGATCCTCCCGCAGCCCGCCCAGCCGGGTCTACAGGCCCAGACGTTTGCCTGGCACAGCTTCGCTCCGCTGGGAGGGGACTCGGCTCTGGCTCACTGCGCCAACGCCCTGGGAGAAGTGGCCCGTAGCACCCGGGCCTCCCGGGCCGAGTTGATCCCCTGCTCCTGGCGGGGATTCGCGGCCTGGCTCCTGCGCGTTGAGACCGAGGAAGAAGAGCTGGACGAGATGGCACGGTTGATCGCTTCTGACCGCCTCAGCTGCCGCTTCGTGAATGCGCTCTGGGCCCCCCTCGAGCGCGAGCTCCAGATCACCACTCCTCCCCCCGGACCCGAGCCGGCTGAAGCGGTCGACGAGCCCCAGGAGCACGCAGGCGAGCTGGGAAGCTATCTGGCCCGCGTGCTCACGCGATTGTTGCGCTCGGGCAAGGTGGGCGCGGCCCATACCGACAAGGGTCACTTCACGCGCGGCGTTCCCGACCGTCTGCGGGGCGAGCTCAAGGACAAACTCGAGGAGCTGATCGCCCAGGGCTTCATGCGCGAGAAGCCGACTGTCACCGGCCCCCACATCTCGCTCGAGCCGGGCCACCTGGGGGAAATCAAGAGATTCGTGGCCGGAGAGGGAGAGCTACTGGGTCTCTGGGCCCGTTGAAATATCCTGCTGGATGAAGTCGCGCAGGGCTCGAGCCTGATCCGAGTTGAGCTTGAGCGCCCCCAGGTCGACGGGTTGAGCCACCCACTGCAGGCGCAGCCAATCCTGAGGTCCCAGGGCCGAGAAGAAGAATCCCAGCTCGCGGGCGCGCAGGGTCATCTCGGGGGTGCCCGGGTCGCCCAGCGGAAGCTCGAGGTAGACCGCCTGAGCCTGACCCAACTGGCACAAATCGTGCAGGGCCTGGGCCAGAGCGGTGGGAGAATCCTCTCCGGGTCGGGTCACCCGGATGCGCCCGGTCTGAAAACACGGCTTGAGCTCCACCGTCAGAGCCCCCGCCCCCGAGAGGGAAGAAGCCTCCTGAGGGGTGACCTGATCTTCTAACCGGCCATAGAGCTCGAGAAGCAGCTCACGATAGCGAGCGGGCAGGTAGACTGGGCGAGCCGGCGGCCGGACCAGATACTGCACATACAAGACGCAGCTGGTTCTCTGGCCTCCACTCATCCCTTTAAAGGTCACCTGGGCCGGAACTCCGCTCAGGGTGAGCCCGCAGGGAATGCGCCCGAAAGCTTCGGCCGCCCTCTGAGAGTAGGGATGCAGCGTCACGGCGTTGGAATAGAGCGTGGTCAGACCCAGACCCGGGGCGACCGCTTCCAGCTCCTGGCCCATGCGCTCCATCAGCTTGCGACCGCGGTGCATCGGAGACACCAGCGCCTCACCGCATTCGGCCAGGGGGGCCGGTTGGGGACGCTCCAAGGCGTAGTGGCCCACCACCTGGCCGGCGGCGTCCAGGGCTACCATCGAGTACAGCCGTCCCGAGGCGTTCATAGCCGTCAGCCGGTCGGGAAAATAGAGTTCCTCGTGCATGTAGGTGTACCCGTAGACCTGGTAGCACAGGCGAGCCACCCCGAGTGCGTCCCGGGGCTGGAAAGCCCGCACCTCATATTCCTGCTCGGGAGCCAGAGGGGACTCGTCAGCAAATCGCTCAAGGCTCTCGAGCTCGCCCACCTCGGGGTGGGGCCGACGGCGGCGGAGCATGAGCTCCTTGCCCTGGCGGCCCAGCGAGACCCAACGCAGCTCGTCCACTGCCCGGGCGATGCGCTCCAGACCGTGTCCATGAGAGGTCTGGGGCGCGCCCTCCATCGGGGCCCCTTGGTCCACGACGTGCAAGACCAGCTCAAGCTCCGAGAGCTCGGCCTTGATCTGGACGTCGCCGGGAGCGTAGCGCAGCGCATTCTCCACCGCTTCTTCACAGGCCTGAGCCAGCTCGGAGTCAGGCAGGCCGGCCAGCGAGGAGAGCTGCACGGCCAGGGCGCGCGCCAGGGGCAGGCTGTGGGGATTTCGTGGCAGCTCGAGCGTGCAGCAAAAGGTCATTCGTGCGCCTTCGCACGGGCCCGGGTGCTTCCCTGGAAGATCTGTCCCAGGACGCAGGTAACTTGTCTGGAAGTCATCGGGGTGATAGCCTTTCAGGGTCGGGGGAGAAGTGGGGCCACCAACCGGTGGGTAAGAAGGCATACATCCTGGGGACCCTTCTGGTTCTCTTGCCGATCCTGATCATGATGATGGTGGGGCTGTTCGTGGCCCTCGATGCCGGCCACGGTCACAGCAACGCCTACTACACTCGCGCCGCCTCGCTGTGCGTCGCCGAGGCAGGCATGGCGGACGCGCTGGCCGAGCTGGAGGGGAACCTGGCCTGGGTCACGGGTTTTGCCCAGAAACCGATGAAGGACGTGCGCGGCAACTACAACGTGACCTTCAACCAGGGCCCCGGGCCCTTCAGCCCCGATGATTCCGTCAATAACAGCGACGGCACTCACCCTGACAGCTGGCGAGGGGCCAATACCGTGCCGGCGGGCACGGTGCTTGTCGTGGTGGTGGCCCGGGTAGGGTCGGTGGAGCGGCGCCTGGAGGCTCTGGTAGGGCCCAGCTCGAGCTCCATCGAGCTGAGCACTCCCCTGCTGACGAGTGGCCGCATCCGCATGGAGGGCAACGTTAACATCGATGGAATCACAGCTCTCGACGACTCCACCTCAGTCAGCGCCGACGTGCACTCGAACTTCCTGTCAGGCGGTTCCGACCTGATCGAGTGGGTCGCCTCGGGCGGCTCGCTCCTCATCGACGGCATCGTCTCCTCCTCGGGCACCTCCGGGTCGGCCATCAACCTGACCGGAGGCACGGTGACGGGCGGCACACAGGTCAACGAGGCCCAGAAACCCATCCCACCGGTCAATATTCCAGCCCAGATCGCTGCCAAAAGCAGCTCGCCCGCACCGGCCATCGTTCCCCTTGGTCAGACCACCATCCCTGCCGGCGACTATTACGTGGCTGGCGATCTCAACCTCACCGGCGATCTCCATCTGGACGGGGGGAGCCTATACGTCCAGGGCAAGCTTACGGTCAACGGATCTATGTCAGGTACCGGGTCGGTCTACGTGGGCAGCAGCACCCTCGTGCACGGAGACTCAGACGTCAACGGCCAGAATGCCATCGCCCTGTTCAGCAAGGGCAATGTCGAGCTGCGCGGTTTCGACGGAACTGCCTACCTCGAGACGGTGGTCAACGGCAATCCCACTCTCACCAAGCACCTCACCGATGGGAAGTGGGCGATTCAAGAGCTGGAGTCCAACATCTCTTCGGGCTGGGCCGGCTCGGACTCCAACTACCTCGACAGCGTCAGCACCGCGCTAGGCGGGCCTCAGGGCAACCTGTTCCCGCCGGCCGGGCGCGATCAGTCCACAATGTGGAAGCTGCGCGATCACCTGACAAACAACGTGGCGGCCGGCCCTTCGCGCGACTTTCTGATCGGTCGACTGGACAAAATCGGGCGTATCTACTCTCAGAACGGGCTGGTGCTGGGCCGTCCGGACGCAGTGGCCATCGCGAATTACAACGCCACCGGGGATACCGACGGAATCTGGGATGCAGTCAACGACGGCAACGTGGCCGCCTTGATGCCGGCGGTCTACAACGTCACCAGGCAGATCGACTACAATCGCATCGGGGCCGCTTCATTCCAGGGGTTGATCTACACCAACGGCAGCTTTTACTGCGCCAATGAGATCAACGTGATTGGAGCGATCGTCGTCAACAATGACGGCAGCTCCTCCCCGGTCACTCTGGACGGGCACACGGTCAATCCCGGTGACCTCTTCATCAACAACGGCTGCAACGTTACCTTCGTGGAGGACTTCTTCGACAACGGGGGCATGGGGGGCGGCAGCGGCCCCCCCGGAGTGCTGGTCTGGATGGGACGTTGAAGAAGTCCCGTCGCGGTCTTGCTTTGGCCGAGGTGGTGCTGGCCGTGGGCATCCTGGCCGTGGCCGTGCTTTCGCTGGTGCTGGTTTTCACCAAGGGGATGACCTTCTTGCTGCAGAGCAACCAGGTTGCGGGGGCCACCGACGTGGGCCGGGAGTTCCTGGAGGTGGTGCGCTCGAATGGCTATGCCTTCGTCAGCCCCGGCACCTACGATGGGAGAATTCCCACTGCTCAAAACGGCGGCACGGGCTTCCCCCCCGCTCCCTATCCGGTGGGGGCTCGCTCGGACCAGAACTATACCCTGGTCGTGCAGGCCGATACGGCCGGAATGCCCCCCAACACCATCGCTGTGAAAGTGGACGTTTACTGGAATGCGCGTGGCAAAGTCAGCCTCCAGACCTACCTGCGTCCCTGAGCGCGGATTCACCCTGGCCGAGATGCTGGTGGCCAGCGCCGTCTCAGGCCTGCTCTTGCTCACGTTGTTCTTCATCTACCGCATCTGCGCTTCGGCCTGGATGAAGGGAGATACCCAGACGCGACTGCGCCAGAGCGCCATGGTGGCCTCCGAGAAGCTCAGCCGCGACCTCGAGCGCAGCGTCTATGACAGTGTTTCCATCTCGGCCGATCGCCGGGGCATGTCCTTTCTGTCCGCTCTGGATGCGAATGGCCAGTTCCAATTCAACATCGCTTCCCAGGAGCCCATCTGGCAGAGCTACCTGATCTACTACCTCGACACCCCATCGCGCGAGTTTCGTCGCCGCGCGGTGAGCGTGGCCGGCGCGCCTCAGCAGTCGGTAGCCGGGCCCATCGAGAATTTCGGGCCCAGTCAGCCGGTAGATACCTACATGGTCGGTGGCCAGGCGGTGGCTCACGGGCTCGACTTCTGCGAGCTCACGGTGGTGAACAAGCTTCTGCGACTCAAGTTGAGAGCCCAGCAGAAGCGATACGGAAGCGAGCGCCTTGAGGTCTTCGAGCTGGAGACGGTGACCAACCTCCGTAACTAACTAGGGTACACAGGCAGGACCCGTAGCGAAGGACCCCTGCATGCACACCCCAGTCGAGCTCACCCTGCTGCTGCCTTTGATGCTGGCAGCCGTGATCGTGGCCTTCGTAGGCAACTGGTTGAGGCTGCCCTACGCCATTTCGCTGGTCGTGGCCGGGCTGTTGATGACTCCGCTGCGGCTGACGGGCGGTGCCACCCTCGATCCGGGCGTGCTCGTCACGGTGCTGCTCCCTCCCTTGCTCTTCGAGTCGGCCCTCAACCTCCGCCTCGGGTTGCTGCAAGACAACTGGCGCCCGCTGGCCCTCTATGCGCTGCTGGGCACGATTCTCTCGAGCCTGCTGGTGGGCGCGCTCAGCTCCACCCTGCTGGCCATTCCCCTGGCCTCGGCTCTGGTTTTCGGGGCGCTGATCTCCTCCACCGATCCCATCTCGGTGGTGGCCGTGTTCAAGCAGTGCAAAGTGGGCAAGCGCCTGGCCTTGCTGGTGGAAGGCGAGAGCCTGTTCAACGACGGGGTCTCGGTAGTGCTTTACAGCGTCCTGCTGGCCGCCGCCACCTCTACCGCAAAGATTGCGCCCGGCGACGTGCTGGTGAAATTCGTCTTCGTCATCGTGGGCGGGGCCGGGGTGGGGTTGGCGGTGGGCCTGCTGGCCTCGCGACTGACCCGCGAGTTCGACGATCCCCCTCTGGAGATCACCCTCACCTGCCTGGTCGCCTGGGGCGCCTTCCTCGTTGCCGAGTCATTCCACGTCTCGGGCGTCATCGCCACGGTAATTGCCGGACTGACAGTCGCCAACTACGGCATGGCCACGGGCATGTCTCCGGGCACTCGCCTCTCGGTCCACTCCTTCTGGGAGTTCGCGGCCTTTCTGGCCAACTCGCTGGTCTTCTTGCTGCTGGGCATCCAGGAGACTCTGGTCAACTTCTGGGGTGACATCGGCTCCATAGCGGTAGCCTTCGTGCTGGTGCTGCTCGGGCGAGCCGTTGCGGTCTACGGTCTGGCCCCTGTAGTGAACGGTCTGGGAGCCCAGATCCCAACCTCCTGGTTGCACGTCATGACCTGGAGTGGCCTGCGCGGAGCCCTGGCCGTGGCTCTGGTATCCGGTCTTCCACCCGACTTTCCCGGGGCTCAGCGCCTGATCCACCTGACCTACGGAGTGGTGCTTTTCTCGCTGCTGCTGCAGGGCACTACCATGGCCTGGCTGCTCCGTCGACTGGGCATTACCAGCGCCCCCGATCGACTGCAGAGCTACCGTCGGCTCACCAGCCAGGCGCGGGCCGCCCGGGCCGCTCTGAGAGTGGTGGAACGGCGTCTGAACGAAGGATTGCCCCGCCCCATCGCTGAGCAAACCTGCAGCCACTATCGCGCCAAACTGGAAGGGGTAGAGCATGAGCTGAGCGGGTTGGAGGTCACCCACCGCGAGGTCTTCGAAGAGCAGTTGCTGGAAACGCGCCGACTGGCACTGAAGGCCGAGAAGGCCAGCCTGTTGGAAGATCAGCGCGCCGGCTTGCTCGATGAGCACGACATGGAAGAGCTCATCGAAGAGCTCAACCGCGAGCTGACCAGCCTGGACCAGGCTATGGACGCTCCGCCGCCTGAGGATGACGGCAAACCGCCTGATGCTGCTGTAACAAAGTCCGCAGAAGCTCGTTCGTCTGACGCCACTGAGCCTCATTGAGCAGGTTCAAGCCACCCTGCTCGTCGAGCTGCAGGCCCGTCCAGGACTCGGCCTGGAGGCGCAGCACCTCGGCCGGCAAGTCAGCGTCCACGGTCAGGTCCCAGACGTCAAGGCGCGCCGGTGCCCCGCCCCGGGAGGCGACCCGGACCAGCAGTCGGTTCCGCTCAGGCGTGAAACTCGCCACTCGATAGTGGCTGGCCGTCTCGGAGATCATCAGAAACTGGTTCAAGCGGGTGAGTGGACGGCCTGAGTCGAGATCCCACAGCCGAGCGGTCCGGCTATCCAGGGTGGTAGTGGCCAACCAGTTTCCGGTGGCGTCGAAGGCTGACCAGAAGAGCCCGTTCTGAGCCAGGGCCCGGCCGACCGGTTGTCCCTCGGTAGGGCTCCAGAGACGCACGGCCACTCCGAACTGGGAGATCAAGAGGTCGGAGGACCGGGGACGGAAGTTGAGGATATTCTGGGAGCCGATGTCTACGAGCGGCGGGCCCACCGGGGCGCAGTCAGGCAGTCGAAGAGTTTTGACCGTCGGCCGGTTACCCTGCCGGTCGAGCAGGTTCGTGGCCAGGGCCACCCACGATTGAGGTCCACCGGAGAAGGTGACCAGCGTGGCTGGTGAGCTAAGTAGCTCCTTGCGGGCGGCCAGGTCCCACAGTTTGAGTCCGCTGAAGGCTGAGCCAACGGCATACAGATAACGCCCGGTGGGGTCGAAATTGACCTCCTCTACCGGGAACGGGTGCTGCAACGGGTCGCCGAGGCGCTCGCCCTCGAGGCTCCAGATGCCGACCGTGCCGTCCTTCGAGCAGGTAGCGTAGCTCTTGCCATCGGCCGAGAAAGCGAGGCCTGTAATAACTTGAGAATGGGTGACGGGGCGACCGACCGGCTGCCCCGTGCTGACCGAGACAGGCTGCACGGCCACGCTCTCGGCATAGAGCGGCAGCAAAGTCCGAGCATCCGGGCTGACCAGGCACCTTCTGAGCGGGTTCTCGGTCTTCCAGCGGGTAAGCACGCGATTGCCGGCCAGGTCAGTCACGGTGACCTGGCCCTCGAACCAGGTCACGGCCAGGCGATTGTCGATCAATCTCGGGTAATTGGAGCTGGTCTGAATGCCGTTCAAAGACAAAGCCGGTCGATTGTGCAACAGACGGCTGATGTCAAAGCCCTTCAGCCCGTCGCCGATGCTGACCAGCAAGGACTGATTGTTGGGAGTAAATCCCAGGTCGTCCAGGGACTCGAACAGCGAAATGGGCTCGCCCAACGGCTCGAGACCCGTATCAGAGAGGCTGTAGACCTGGACGCTCGACTGGATCTCGGCCGTGCCCGTCGGTTTCGGGTGCATCACGGCCGCCAGGCTTGAGTCCGGGCTGAACGCGCAGATGACATCGGGAGAGTGGGCAGGCGGACTGCAGGGAACCGTTCCCAGGGCTGCGCCTTGCTCGAGATTAAAGAAGGTGATCTGGCTCTCGCCCACCACGGCCAGAAGCTTTCCGTCCGGACTCAGCTCCGCGGTCCTGGCGGAGTGACCGCTCTCGAGCACGGCCGTTGAGGCCTGGCCAGTCCGGGGGTCGAAGAACGCGACCTGTCCCCCCCGCGAAACTGAGACCAGCAGCCGGTCCGCCGCCGTGAAATTCAGTGCGACCGGGTCGCGCAGATCAAGCTCGAGCTCGCGCCTGCCCGGTCCGGCCAGAACCACCCGCGGACCCCTCGAGAAAGCCACCACCGAGCCGTCCTGGCTGATTGCGCTCACCGGGCTGGTGGTCTTGCTAGAAAGGAGGCAACCTCCCGACTCGGCATCGAGCAGGTCGAGTTGCTCATCGGCCACCCGCAGCAACCGACGGCTGTCGGAGGAGAAGCGCAACCGATCGACCGAGCCCTGCAGCTTCTCGCCCCTCACCACGTCCCTTCCTCGCTTGACGTCAAAAAGACAGAACTCGGGTGGTCCTTCGACCGTCCCGAAGCGACCGGTCGCGAGTCGACTCCCATCCGGGCTGACTGCCAGAACGGGCCCGCCATCGATCGCATACTTGATGGCCGGACCCAGCGGACGGCTCCCCTCCTCGAGCACCGTCAGGTCCAGGTTGCGCCTCCACACGACCTGGTAACCTCCTTGCTGGAGGATGTCGTTGTCCATCATCTCGCCCAGATCGCGATACTCGGTCAAGCGCACGGGCCAATTCTTGAGGATCAAGAGGTACCTCGGGTCTCCCGGTTGGCGCCCGGCGGCCCGTGCATACCACAAGGCCGCGGTTTGCGTTTGACCGCTGTCGGACAGGGCCAGTCCCTGGTCATACTCCAGCTGGGCCAGCAGGTTCTGAGAGCGATTGTTGGCCACCACCGCCTGGTTGCGGGAAGAAACCACGTTGGCAAAAGACCAGCCCAACCCTACCAACAAAGCACAGCCCAGGCTGACCGCCACGACGTTGCGCCGCAGGAATCTCTTCGAGCGATAGCCTAAAGACCAGGGTTGCCGACAGAGCAGGGGTTGGTGCCGGCGTCGGCGGCGGAAGTCCTCCAGAATGTCGGCGGCGGTGGCGGTCCTCCGAGAGGGATGAGGGTCCAGGCAGCGCTCGACAATGTCGGCCAGGTCCTGGTCGACATTGCGATTGAGCTCTCGCAGGGGGGTAAGGGGTCGGGTGGTGAGCCTCTCTCGATAACCCAACAGGCGCTCGCTGGGATCGCTGATGGCGTAGAGCTGGCTCAAATCCTCTCGAGAGAGGCGCGGCAGCTCTCCGCTCAAGAGCCAGTAAGCGGTAGCCCCCAGGCCGTAGATGTCCCAGGAGACATCGGGCACGCCTTCGTTGACCAGCTGAGCCTGCTCGGGGGCCATGGTGCCCAGTGTGCCCAGCGTGGTTTCTCCCGAGGTGCCCCGACTGAGCGACTGGCCGAAGTCGGCCACCCGCACGCGACCCTCCTGGTCGACCATGATGTTGTTGGGCTTGAGATCGCAATGCAGCAGGCCCTTGCTGTGGGTGTAGTGGAGCGCCCGGGTCATCTGCTCGATCCAGGCCGCAGCCTGCTCGCGATCGGGCCGCCCCTGGGAGCGGCAGCGATGGGACAGCGAATCGGGCAGGAGGGGCATGACAAAGTAGGGAGGATCGTGCGTGAGGTCGGCGTCGAGCAAGGTGACCACATAAGGATGCTCGGACACGCGGCGCAGGCGGTCGACCTCGTGACGAAAATAGAGCCAGTCGATCCCCGACTCGCGGGCAAACAGCTTGATGGCCACCTCCAGACCGGTCCGATCCTGCACACCAGCCCAGACCTGTCCAAAGGTTCCAGCCCCCAGGGGGCGCTGCAAAGTGTAGCCTGGAATGCTGGGCGTGGCCTCGACCGACTGCTCCGGGCGCAGCGACTCGTCGGCTGCTCGCTGACGCTGGTCGGGCGTGGCGGCCTCGGTGGCCGCCTCAGGGAAATCGGCCGTCGGATCGGGACGGTCGGGAAGGCTCAACGCACGCTCTCTGCGATCCAACGAAGATAGTGGGGGTTGCCCCCGGTAATCGGCAGAGTGATCACTTCCGGGATGTCGTAGGAGTGCAACTCCTTGACCTTGTCGATCAGACCCTGGAGATGACTGCTGCGGGTCTTGGCGATCAGCAAGATCTCACCGGCTTCCTCCACTCTGCCCTCCCAGGAGTACACGGAAGTGACCTGGGGCACCTGGTTGACGCACGCGGCCAGCCCGGCAACCACCAGGCCGAAGGCCAGATTCCGCGCCTCCTCGGGAGAGGAGGCGGTGATCAGACAGACGCAGTAATCACTCATAGCCCTCCGGTTCGCTCGGACGATCGCCGACCCTGCCGGACAGGGGCGCCGACCCGGGGGTGGAATCTTTCACTGTGAACCGAGCCACTTACCGCGAGCTTCTGGGTCTGGGCGCTATGATCGGACTGGTCTTTCTGTGTCTTGACCTGATGTATCGCCTCGACTCGGTGCTGCGTTACCATTCCCCTCTGGAGCTCGCCCTGAATGCGGTTTTCCCGCTCTGCCTGGTGCTGCTGGCCGTGCCCTGCCTGGCCGGCCTGGCCTGGGGCCTGGAGCGCTTGCGGCCCGGCCTGGGGCTCTACGCGCTCTGGGCCGCCTTCGCTTACCTGAACGCGATCTATTTTCGCCTGTGGCGCCTGACCCAGACACCCGAATTGGGGATCGACCCGACCAACACCAATCGTCTGACCACCCTTCTGCTGTTGCTGGCACTGGCGGCCTACCCCCTGGTCCGCCGCTGGTCGAGCCTCTCGGGCGAGCAACTATCCCGATGGGGTTTCTGGGCGCTGCGCGGGCTGATCCCGCTGAGCCTGGTCGGCCTGCTGGCCTCCTCCACCGAGACTCCCCTGGCCGAAGCCAGCCCCGGGCAGGCTGTTAAGCCTCACGTGTTGCTGGTCAGCTTCGACTCTCTGGCCAGCTCGCACATGTCACTCTACGGCTACGAGCGGCCCACCACGCCTTTCCTGGCGGAGTGGGGCCAAAGCAGCTTCGTGTTTGACAAGATGGTCAGCAACACCAACTACACGCACGTAACCCTGGTCTCCCTGCTAGGGCGCCTTCCCCGAGGAACGGGAACGCATCCCGACGGGCAGACGCCCCTTCCGGTCCTTCTCCAGCAAGCTGGCTACGAATGCCATTACTTCACCCACAGCTTCCCTCCGCCATCGTTTCGACGGGGATTCGACCGGGTCCACCTGATGCAATCGTTCCAGTTCGAGCCGGGATACCGCTTTCTGGCCTCGATCTTCTCGCCCGACCACCTCGAGTGGCTGACCGACTTCCTGTCCCAGGATCAACGCTTCTATAACCTGTGGGCCGACCGCGATCCGCGCGATCTGGGCGGCTTTCGTTTCCAGCCCTTCCCCACCGGAGACTACTTCAACCAGGCCGTCGAGCTCCTCACTCACGCTCGCAAGCCCATGTTCATCTGGATCCATGCCTGGGAGCCGCACAATCCCTACGTGGTACCGCGCCCCTGGCTTTACGCCTTCGGGCCCACCCTCATGGATCGCTACGACGGCGCCGTGCGCTACTGCGACTCGCTGATGCGCTTTCTGGTGAGCGACCTGAAGCGGCTTGGCCTGGCCCGGCACACGCTGATCGCGCTCACCTCCGATCACGGCGAGGGCCACGGCGAGCGGGTCACCGATACCTTCAGCGGCGTCTTCCACAACTGCAACTGGGTCAATCCGGCCACCAGCCGCATTCCCCTGATCATCCACCTGCCCGGGCAGACCCGAGGCGCACGCATCCAGACCCCCTGCCAGACACTGGACCTCCCCCCAACCCTGGCGCAATTTCTCGACCTGAAGGTACCTTCGGACTGGGAGGGCGAATCGCTGGTGAGCTACACCCTCGACCCCGGCCGCCTCTCTGACCGCGCTCGGGTGGTCGCCCCGGTATCGTTTTATCTGCGTCGCACCAAATGGATGGACCGCGTGCCCCCTCACTGGTATCCCGATGGCAGCAAGGAAATCTTTAACGGCTACCTGGGACCCTACCGGGTGGTGTGGCAGCAAAAATACCGCCGCCAGGGGCGCTACGCTCGCGATCTGGAAAGCCTGGAGTTCCTGGGTTTGTACCGCGACGAGGGGCCAAACCTGGTCCACGAGCCTGCCTCGCAAGCCTGGCTGGATGACTTCTTCCACCGCCCCGAGCTGGCCATGTTTCGAGCCGGGTTAACCGTCTGGAAGGTCAGTCGCTGAGGGCCTCGAAAATCAAGCTTATGTGGATTGCGCTCGTGCTCCTCTGCGTCACCCCCGCGGTCGCCTACGTCGATCCTGGAACCACCGGGCTCTTGTCCCAGATGGCCTACCTGATCTTCTACGGTATTCTGGCTACCTTCGGGCTTTTCTTCCGCCCCATCAAGAACGCCTGGAATCGCATCTTCAAGCCCAGGAAGCGCCCCGACAGTGGCCCAGCAGAGCCTGATACCACTGCAGCAGGCTGAGTTCGACCCGGCCTCCTACATCGACCCCTACGGCCGGTTGTTCCAGTTCGAAGGTCAGCTCTATCGGGGCATTCGTGCCGCCGGGGCTACCTTTTACAGCGAATTGCTGGAGAGCTCTTTCTTCCAGGGGCTCACCCGGGCCGGCAAGATCGTGGGGACGCGCCGCAGCGCTTCAAGTCTGGAAGATTTCGAGCTGGTGCTGGAGCACGACACCATCACGCCCCGGAGCTACTGCGTGGAGTGGCCGCCCGAGATGCTCCAGGCAGCCGGGGCGCTGACCCTGGAGCTGGCCGAGGAGCTGGCCCGCCAGGGCAAGACCCTGCAAGACGGCTCACCCTACAACGTGCTCTTCCGGGGGCCCCGGCCGGTCTTCGTGGACGTGGGCTCGATCTGCCCGGTCGAGGACAAGTATCTCTGGCGGCCCTACCAGCAGTTCTGTAACCTCTTTCTGTTCCCGCTTTATCTCTACGATGCCGGTCTGCACGCGGTAGCTCGACCGTTCCTGTATGACTTTCTCCGGGGCGTGCCCTATGAGCTGTGCCATCGCCTCCTCCCCTGGTTTCACCGCTGGCGTCCTCAGACGCTGGCCCGGCTGAGCCTCCCGCTGGGGCTGGACCGGGCCATCAAGAAGCTGGGTCTGGAGGAGAAGCTGAAGACCTCGCTGACGCGCCCCATCGGTCAAGAGGTGCGGGTGCGCTTCTTCAGCGGCCTGCGGCGTGACCTTGCCAGTCTGCGGCTCAAACCCGGCCGGACGGTCTGGTCCGACTACCAGGAATGGCCTTCCTTCGATCAAGATGAGCAGTGGACCCTCAAGCAGAAAGCAATCCGCGACGTCTTGCAGCGCCTGCGACCGGACTGCGTGCTAGATGTGGCCTGTAACCAGGGCTGGTACTCGACGCTGGCGGCCCGCCAGGGTGCCCGGGTAGTGGCCCTGGATCAAGATGAAAGCTGCGTCTCGCAGCTTTTTCGTCGCGCCTCCCACGAAGGCACCGACATCCTGCCACTGCGAGTGGACATCCTGCAGCCCCCGCCAGCCTTCGGCTGGAGGCTGAAGCAGTTCGGCTCGTTCTTTCAGCGGGTCAAGGCCGACATGGTCCTGGCCCTGGCCTTGATCCACCACCTCTGCCTGGGCCAATGGCAGAGCTTCGAGCGAGTTGTCGAGCTGTTCGATGAGCTCGAGCCCAGAACTCTGGTGTTGGAGTTCGTGCCAGCCCAGGACGACCGGGCCCGACCGATGTGGGAGAACAAGCCGGAGCCGGTCGATTGGTACAACCTCGAGGCACTGATGCAGGTGCTGGGCCGGCGCTACCGCGAGCTGACGGTGGTGGAGTCCTTCCCCGCCGGCCGGCAGTTGATCGTGGCCACGCGCTGAGCTTACTTCACAAAGTCGATATCCAACCAGCGCACGGCCACGCCGAGCACCGCGTCCACACCGTGCTCTTTCTCCAGGTTGGCGAACCAGCGGTAGCCCTCTCCGTAGGTGGGGTCACCGTTCTTACGAATAATGCTGGCCTGGCCGAAATTCCCCGCCCGGGTCAGCACCTGGTACGCCACCCACTCGGCAAAACCCTCGCAAAATAGCTGACTGGTGCTGTCCGGGTCGGGGTGATGCTGGTACTGCCAGGCATGCCCGAATTCGTGAGCCACGATGCCCAGTGCGTCGGCCTTGGTGACTCCATTGCTCACATAGATGAGATTCTTGTCGTTGTCGTAAAGCCCGTAGACCTCCCCCCCGCCCAAGTCCGACAGGTGCTGGGGGGTAACGGCTTTCACCTTGACAGGGTGCTTCAGGTCCAGCTTCCCTCCGAAGGTGCGACGGAGCACGTGCTCGGTGTAGTCGAGCAACTCGGCGCAGACCTTGTCGTCCACCCGTCCACCGCAGCCGCAGTTGGGCATGAAGCAACCGTTGCCCCGGCAGTCGCAACCCGGACACGGCAACAGGTTGGGGGGAGGACGAACGCCGGCCGGCCGGGAGGGCGGCGGAGGCTTGAGAGGCACCTCCACGGGAGCCTCTTGAGCCTGAGCCACCAGGGCGACGAGCAGCCAGAGTGTCAGGGCGATGCGGGACATGTTGAGACAAATTCTGCTAAGAGCGGGCTCATGTCCTCCATTTCAGCGACGACAGGAGCGGTCCACCAATTTCAGAGACGACAGGAGCGGTCCACGATGTCGGGAGGCTCAGACCAGCAAGCCGGCGAATTTTCTGAGAATCGAGGTGTGCCTGACGCTCGCCTCACGACAGGCTCGAAGGCTACCTGTTCTGTTCTGGGGCCTCCAACGGCCTGAATGGAACCTTTCCGAGGGGGACCTTATGAGAATCCTGCTGGCTTTGATTGCCCTGTTCGTACTGGCGGCGGGACCGCCCCTGGAGGCCAGCGGCCGGGTCACGCTCAATGCCGACGCTCTCGAGATCAAGTCCGGATTTGCCACCTGGAGTCCCGCCGATCGCCGGCTCCGGTTGATGCTTCTCCCCTTCGTGCCCACCAAAGAGCAGATGTCGTGGGTGGAGAAGTCTCCCGAGGCCGACTACCAGGTGGTGGAGTCTCCTTCCCGCCCCTTCGTGCGCCTGGATCTGGAGCTGACCGAGACCGCTGCGGGCGAGTTTCGAGCCGAGCAGGTCAAGTTCTGTAATCTGAGCCTGTGGCGAGTCGGCTCCTCCAGAGCCTCGACTTCGCATCAAGCAAAGAAACTAATCGGAAGCCTGACGGTGAGCGGAGAGTTTCGCAAAGGCCAACCCATCCGCTTCGAGGGTCAGGGGGAGCGCACGAGTAGCCTGACCGATGAGGTCGTCAAATGGAAGTTCAAGGGCAACTGCCGCGTGCTGGTCGTGCCCACAAAGGCGAAATAGAGGCATTGCAGGCATCTTGACGAACTTTTCCCAGGTGGCGCACGCGACTCGACTTGAGTGAAATTCACCGAGTAAAGTTTGTCGACCGCTCCTGTCGTCGCTGAAATGGTCGACCGCTCCTGTCGTTCGCGTGAATTTCATGCTGCAAGGGGACCATTTCGCTGTACGAGACCCGTTCAGATCTGGTCAGCTCCTGGGAGCCGGAGGGGCGGCTTGAGAACGCCTTCGCCCGCAGCCTGGAGCAGCTTACCGAGTTCCAGGCCCAGATCGACGATCTCTGCGACCAGCTGGTCGAATCCCAGGCCCAGGCCGAGTCCCTGCAACGCGAGCTCGTCGAGCGCGAGGAGCGACTCGAGCTGCAGCGGAGCGAAATCGAGTCTCGGGAGCTCGAGCTTTCGGAGCAACGAGCCAGCACCTTAGCCACTCAACAACGGTTGGCTGACAGCCAGGAGCTCTCCTCGCTCTTGTTGCACCGGCTCGCTCTCCTGTGCCAGGAACCGCCCGAGCACTTGCTCGCAACGCAACAAGAGGCCTATCGGGGGCTGCAGCAAGCTCATACCGCCAGACTGCGGCGCAAGCTCCGCGACCAGAGCTCGAAGCTGAAAGCGGCAAACGCGGAGCTGCAGATGCGCCAGAACCTTCTGAACGACGCCCGGTCTGAGCTGGAGCGAGCCCGGCAGGAGCGAGAGGAGCTGGCCAACTGGCTGGCTCAAGAGCGCCAGAAACGATCCGAAGGGACGCTGACGGCAGAGTCCGAGCTGGCCGGACTGCGCAAGCGGGTGACCGAGCTGGGTGAAAGCGTGACGCGAAGGCGACAGGCGATGGCCGCCGCCCGGCGGCGTCTGACGGAGGAGCAGGACCGGCTGGCTGAGGCCAGGCGCGAGTCCCAGCGACAGGGCGAGGAACTGGCCCAGCGTGAGAGCGAGCTGGAGACCCTGCGCAAGAGCCTGGAGATTTCCGAGCGCCACCGAGAAGTCCTCGAGCACGAGCGACAGGAGCTCTTGGAGACTCTGGAGCGGCTCGAAACCGAACGGCAGCAGTTTCTTAGCGACCTGGGCGCCTGGAAAGCCGAACGCGAAGAGCTGCAGAGCCACCTGGCCAGGGCCGAGGGCCTCCAGGGCACACTCCAGGCCGAGCGAGAAGAGCTGCAGAGCCACCTGGCCAAGGCCGAGCGTCATCGCCGGGAGCTTGAGGCTGAGCGAGACCGGCTGCTTCGTAACCTGGAGGAGGCCGAGCGCCACCAGGGAGAGCTCGAGGACGAGCGGGGCGAGCTGCTGACGGCCCTTGGTGAAGCCGAAGCCCACTGGCAGCCCCTCCAGAACGAGGTTCCCCAGCTCAAGAACCGGCTGGCCGAGGCCGAGCAGCTGGCGGAAACCCTGCAACGCCAGCTGGCAAGCATTACCGAACGCCACCGGGCGAGCAGCGAGAGCCAGTCAGAAATTGACATTGAGGATGACCGCTCCAGTTTGCAGCTCCAGGCTCGAGCGCTGGAAGATGAACGCCAGCGCCTGACCACCGAGTTGGAGGCTGAGCGAGCCCGGCTCGATACCGAGCTTCGGAGCGTGGATGACCTGCGACGCGTTCTGGAGCGTGAGCGAGGGGCTCTGACAGCGGGGGAAACTCTCGAGCAGTCTGTGCTGGCCGGCGAGCGGGCAGCGCTCCAATCCGAGCGCGAGCGGCTCAGAACCGAGCTGGCCAGCCTGGAGAGCAGGGGGAAGGAACTCGAAAGCGAGCTCGACCGAGAACGCTCGAAGCTCGCGCTCGAGATGGAGGCGCTGGAAAGCACCCGGGCCCGACTGGCCAGCGAGCGAAGCGAGCTTGACCGCGAGCGCTCCCGACTGGAGCGAGAGCTGGAAGAGCTGGCGAATGAGCGCTCTCGATTGGCCAGTCAGCAAAGCGACCTTGATCGGGAACGCGCCCGGCTCGAGAGCGCCCCCAATTCCTCGCTGGATGCCGAGGCCCTGGAGCAGGAACGGGCCCGGCTCAGGCACGACCTGGCCGAAAGCGCCGGCCTGGTCGAGGAGCGAGAGCGACTCAAACGAGAGCTGGAGCAACTCTCGCAGGAGCGAGAGGCTCTGCAGCGCGAGTTAGTGTCAGCTGGGGCCACCGAGCCCGCTCCGGAGTTCGAGCCTCCAGCCGCCGTTTCGCAGACCCGCCTGCAGGCCAGCTGGGACGGCCAGTATTTGCTGGCCCAACAGGGCCAGGAGGCCTGGCTTGAGCACGAGGGGCGTCGGGTCTGGAAGCGCACCATCCCGGCCGATCACCGGCTCTCCTGGTTAGGCAACAACGGGGAGGCCATCTTTGCCCGCGAGCTGGGGGGCGTGGTGCGCGTCCTTCCCAGGGCCGATCAGGCTCCCCGGGAAGTCGAGCACCTGGGCACCGGCCAGGACCAGTCCCACCTGGGCAAGCTGCGTGTCCACGTGGACGGCCGCACCATGTGCTGGGAGAAAATCGTCCCCGAGCAGCGTTTGAGCGACCGGATCTTTCGCCTGCTGGGCAAGAAGTCGGTCGCCCAGGGCTCCTTGAGTCACTCCATCGGGCTCCTCGACCTGCACACCGGCGCTTCCCAGGGCTACGTCTCAGCCGTGCTCCCCCGAGTTCGCGAGGAGCGCTTCTGGTGGGAGATCTCCCCCTACTTCGTGCACCTGGTGGTGGGCCTGACCGAGCAGTCGGGTTTCCTTTTCCGAGTGATCAACATCACCGGGCGGGCTCTGGCGGGTGAGTTCCGAGTTCCGGTCAAGGACCTGGCCCAACTGTGGATCAACGATGAAGGAACCGTGATGGTGGATGTCCCGGGAGACAGCTCGGTGCTCGATATCTACCGGCTCGATCGCAAGCTTCAGGTCACGCCTCCGCCCCGCTCCACAGTGTTGCGCCTGGGTCCACACTGGGTGGCTTTTCAGACCGATCAGACCGAGCTGGTGGTGAAGAGCTTTGAGAACGAAGAGTGGCTGCGCCGGGACCTGTCCCGGCTCAGCCGCCCCGGAGTGCAACATCGAGTGCGGGTCACCGAGCGAGCCCAACTCGACCTGATGACGCTCGAGAATGAGAGCCTGGCCTTCGAGCGCCAGCAACTCGAGCTGCCATCAGGTTGAGCGGGAAATCGTTACAGTGACCCCGCACTTCACGGCCAGGCTCAGCGAGCGGCCACCGCCATCAGCTCCTTCGGGAACGGGCCCAGGTCGATGACCTCGGTGAATCCCAGCCGGTGAAGCAGGCTGACCGCAATGGCCGAACGCGCTCCGCTGCGGCAATGCACGGCCAGAGGACGATCACCGCTCAACTCGTCAGCACGCTGCTCGAGCTGACCCAGGGGGATGTGGATAGCCCCGCTCACGTGTTCGGAGTCCCACTCTCTCTGGTTTCTTACATCCAGGATACGCACCTCCGAGGGGCGGACATCGGTCGGCGCCATCCGCTTGATCTGGCGAAGTCGAGGCATTTTCTCCATGGCCTCGGGACGGAACACGCCAACCACCCGGTCGAGGCCGATGCTGGCCAGGTCTTTGAGGGCCTGCTCAGATCGGTCAGTGATGAGGTAAAGGTCCTGGTCGTAGGGAAGCAGCCAGCCAGCCCAGGTAGCAAAAGATTTATTGAGAGGAAGGTTGAGCGTGCCGGGAGCAAAGCCAGCGGCGTAGGCCGGGGCGGGACGAAGATCGAGCACCAGGGCCCCCTCGGCCAGCAGCTCTGGTAGCGCCGATGCGGGCATGAGAGCGGGGGCCGGACGCTCGGACAAGAGGGCCGGGCCTTCCTTGTTGAGCCGCTTCATCTGAGCGAAGTAACGAGGCGGGTCGGGCTGACCAGAGAGCACCGCCTTCACGAACTCCTCCTCGCTCTGAGGCTTGAGGGCCCAGTTCGCCAGCCGCTCGTAGCCCAGCGTCGTCTGAGGAACCGCCCCCAGGCCCTTGCCGCAGGCCGAGCCAGCCCCGTGTGCCGGCCAGACCTGAAGATGGTCGGGCAAATCCTTGAGCTTTTGAAGCGAGCGATACAGAACACGCGCCCCGGCCTCCATCGTGCCTTCGAAGCCGGCTGCCCGCTCGAGCAGGTCAGGACGGCCCACGTCTCCCACGAACAAGAAGTCGCCGGTGAACATGCCCATCGGCTGGTCGGTGGCGGGAGTGTCGGTGAGCAGGAAGGAGATGTGCTCGGGCGTGTGACCCGGGGTGGCCACGACCTGCAGCTTCACTTTGCCAACCCAGAACTCGAAGCCATCCTTGACGCGCTCGCCGGGGAAAGCATACTTCCAGTTGGCATCCCCCTCGTCGGAGAGGAAGAGGCGAGCCCCGGTTCGGGCAGCAAGCTCGCGTGCCCCGGAGGCAAAATCGGCATGAATGTGCGTCTCTGTCACGGCCGTCAGGTTCATCCCCTCGGCCGCGAGCTCCATCAGGTAGGGGTCGAGATTGCGGCCGGGGTCGATGACCACCGCCTCACCGGTTGCCTGACAGCCGACCAGGTAGCTATAGTGAGCCAGGTTCTCGTCAAAGAAGCGTTTGAACAGCATAAGGGGCTCCTTTCAGTGATTGCGCCACAGGATATAGGTTCCTACGAAGAGCAAGAAGATAGCAAAGGCCCGCTTGAGGTGGGCTTGATTAATCCGCGGGACCAGCTTTCCTCCCAGAAAGATCCCGGCCAGCACAGCCAGGGTGAATCCGGCCAGGAAGGTTGGATGAAAGCTCACCTGTCCCAGGTAGCCGACCAGTCCGGCGGCGCAGTTGAGCGCGATGATCAAGAGCGAGGTGGGCACGGCCCGGCGCATCTCAAGTCCTCCTGAAACGACCAGGGCAGGCACGATCAAGAAGCCGCCCCCCACCCCCACCACCCCGGTCAAGAGCCCCACCGCCAGCGAGGCCAGCGGAAGAGGCAGTGAGCCCGTGCGAGCACCGGTATGAGAGAGCATCAATCCGGCCACCACCACCATCGTCGCGGCAAACAAGCCGAGTTGGACGGTCTCGCTGAGATGCTCGGCCAAACGAGCCCCAGCGAAGGTTCCCAGCATTCCCCACAGGGCGAAGTGCCAGGCCGCTTTCAGGTCAAGCTCGGAACGTCGAAACATGGCCCCAAGCGAGCTGCTGGCCCCCACGATCACCAGGCTGGAGGCGATGGCGTCCCGGGGAGACAGACCGGCCCCGTAGACCAGAATGGGCACCGCCAGGATCGAGCCTCCCCCACCCAGCAGGCCCAGGGCCAGCCCGGACAGCACCGCCAGCAGGTGAATCAGGAGCAACACGACTTCTGATTTCCGGTCAGGGCCCCAACTACCCGGGCGGGGTCGCAGGCGGGTCCGCTGTTATAGGGTAGTCGGGTCAAGATCATGACCATGCCGCACTGGTTGGTCAGACCGGCGTATGTCAGGCCCAGGCCCACCCCCATCGGAACCAGGGCAAAGAGCGGGTTGACCTTCCAGGCCAGCATGCTGAAGAGGGTCACCAGCAAGCCGGCGATGATGCGCACCTGGCGCTCGATGCTGAGGCGGGGACGGCCCCGGTGCACCGAGTTACCGGCCGCCATCCAGGCATTCATGCCTCCCTCCAGCAGCCTCAGCTGGCCCAGACCGACCTGGCTCAATAGCTGCTCGGCCTGGCGGGCCCGCGCTCCCGACTGGCAGATCAACACCACCGGGTCGTTGACCCCGGCCAGCTCGCGCTTGTGCTCGCCAAGCTGATCGAGAGGCAGGTTGTAGGCCCCCTCGATATGAGCGCTCTCGAACTCGCCGGGAGTGCGCACGTCGAGCAGGCGGGCCCGGGGATTCTGTTGGATCAGCTCGATAAGCTCCGGGGATGTCATGGTGTTCCTCCTATTGTGTTGAGCGTTGCGTGCTGAAGGTCTTGCAGCACTTTACTTCATAGTTCGCAGTCGCGGATGCACTGGAGCAGTTTGAACAGCTGCGGCTGGGCGACCGAGTAGAAGACCTGACCCGCCCGACGCCGGGCTCGCAGCAGCCCGAGAGCCCGCATCTTGTTGAGATGTTGCGACACGGTCGGTTGCGGCTCATCGAGTCGCTGGTGGAAAGCACCGGCGGGAAGCTCGCCGTGCTCCTCGAGCAACTCGACGATACGTAACCGGACCGCGTGGCCCATCAAGCGGAGCATCTCGGCAGCGTAGTCGAGCTTGGCCTCGGACAGGGGGGTGACTGTCTTCATCTTGCAATAACAATATCACAATATTTATGTTTGTCAATACGACCAGCAAAAGGCAGGAAATGCCTGAGCTCGTGTCTCATCTGGGTCAGCATGGCGCACTATACCCACGTTCTCTATCACGCACACTGCGCCGATGGCTTCGGGGCAGCCTTTGCAGCCTGGATAGCACTGGGAGACCAGGCCCGATATCTGCCCGTGCGGCACGGCGATCCACCGCCCGATCTCCCCCACGAGGCCCACGTGGCCATTCTTGACTTCAGTTACACTCGCGACACGCTCCTCGAGCTCGCGCAGCGCTGCCAGAGCCTGCTTGTGCTCGATCACCACAAGTCGGCCCAGGCCGACCTGGCCGACCTCCCCTTCGCCCGGTTCGACCTGGAAAAGTCGGGAGCCCGCCTGGCCTGGGAGCACTTCCAACCACTCCAGCAAATGCCCGAGCTGCTGGCCTACGTGGAAGACCAGGATCTGTGGCGCTTTGCGCTGCCGGACAGCCGGGCCGTCTCAACCGCATTGCACGGTTATCCAATGGACTTTGCCGTCTGGCAACAGCTGTCGGTAAGCGAGCTTGCCAGCGAAGGACGTGCGATTCTACGCTACAAGCACAGCTTGATCGAACGAGCGATCAGTCGCACTCGCTGGGTCAAGATCGGCGAGCACGAGGTTCCCACCGTGAACTCGTGCCTGCTCCAGAGCGAGATCGGTGACGAGTTGTGCCGGCTCTATCCAGACGCACCCTTCGCGGGGGTCTACTACGCCAACCAGAAAGAGCATCAGGCCTGGTCGCTTCGCTCCATCGGGGAGTTTGATGTGTCGGCTGTAGCCGCCCTCTACGGGGGAGGCGGACACCGCAACGCTGCCGGCTTTGCGCTTCCCCTCGAGCGGGCGCTCTGAGCTCCGCTCCTTCTCCTCGGGCCAGGTCTGCTGCATCGTCCGGCAGGTCCATCCCAACCCTTCTGAGTAGAACCGCCAAGCGCGCGGAGTCTCTCCGCGCCCTCTGCTTCACGAACGTGGGACACTAGTTTTCTGGCCAGTCGCGGTCTTCCAGCGATCCGGTTCGGCGGCGGTGCTCCTGATACGCCTGGGCCACGTGTGCGGTCAGGTCACGGTAAAGATCGAACACGTCGCAGAGCTCTATCAGCAGCTCGATCAATTTCTCCTCAGGAAGATCCTGAAAGGCATTCAAAAGTCGGGGATACTTAGCTGCAAACAAAGTGAGAAGGTCGTTGGAGAGCTCAAGCATCTCCTGTCGGAAGCGTTCATCGGTCAACAGGCTCATGATTGAGTCTGCTTCCGCTTCCCCCGGGGGAAGATCCTTCGAACAGAAGGCGGGAGTGAGCGAGAGTCGAATTACAGCCACGAATGCACCCCGCGAACCTCGACTCAAACTTCCAGAAGATCGCCATCGTGCTGATGGCTTTGACCCCCGAGGCAGCCGCCAAGCTGTTCAAGGAGCTAGGAGTAGAGCAGAGTCAGGCGGTTACCTCCCAGCTCAAAGAGCTCTCCTCGGCCGCCAGTCCCCAGGAGAGGGCGCGAGTTCTGGCCGAGTTTCTCGACCATGCCGCCTCTTCGGCCACCTCGGGCCGCACCTACGCGGCGGCTCTAGCCGCGGTGGATCAACTGGCCCGAACCTCACCGGGCACAGTGGCAGCCGTCATGCAGCAACTGTGGCTGAGCGGACTTCCAATTGATCGCGAGCGCCGTCGGGCCTCCCGGTCCCGGGTTTCGCCCGGATGGCTCTTCCTGGGGCTGGGTCTGGCCGGCATGGCGGCTGGATTGGCGGGCATCCCGCTGGCCCTGACCGGCAAGAGCCCCCGCCGCGAGCGCCGGGGCCGCAATCATCCGGTTGCCGAAGAGCGACGAGCCGAGCCCCCAGCGCCCGAGTCACGACCCCTGGCCGCGCTCCCCGCTCCAGCTCAGCCGCTGGCCCTGGTGCCCCCGGTGCGACTCGACCCGATCTGCGTCGAGATGGCCGAGGCAGGCTATGCCGTGGTGACTCCTCAGATCAAGGCCCGCTACGCGAACTTCAAAGCCCTGCTGGTCCGCCTCAAGGAGCTGGGGCTGGTTTCGCCCGAGATCCCCGTCCTAAAATGCTCCGATCTGGCCGAAGACGAGTACCGGGTCAGGATTCGAGGCCGTGAGGTGGCCCGAGGGCGCATGGAGCTGGCCGGTCGCCTGGCTCTAGGCTCCTCCACTCTGCTCGAAAGACTCGACCCGGATCGCCCCATCGATTACTCCCACGGTCTTCCCAGCTACTGGATCCACCCTCGCCGTGCTCGGCGGGCGGAAGAGATGGGCTGTCTGGTCCTCTGGCCGGCCGACGTGCTGGCCTGGCACTTGAACCGGTTGCTCAATGTGCACGGGCCCGCTCTGCTCGAGACCCAGGAGGTTTACAACCTGGTCAGTCGCGCCAAGCAGGTCGAATCAACCGGCATCAAGTCGGTCATTCCCGAGATCATCCGCATGGACGAGCTGAAATCGTTTCTGCATAAGCTGTGGCGGGCCAAAGGCTCGATCGGAGAGATCGGCCACCTGCTCAAGCTGGTCGGCGATACCGAGGAGCGCGACCCGGGAACGCTGACCGAGCTGGCGCTCCAGGGCAGCTCGGTCTACGCCGGGCCGGTGATCGCAACCGCCGACATCCCGGTGGCGGCCGCCCTGGCCGTGTTACACCGGATCCACCACTGGGACATCAATAACGTCATGGAGCAGCTGACTCCCGAAGAGTCGGTGGAACTGGCCAGGGGTTTCGTCCGGGTCCGCGCGCTCGGACCCGACCGGGTCAAGAGCCTGTGGGAGAGGCTGCAGGGTCAGCGCCTTTACTGGAGCAACCAGCGCCGCTTCGTGCAGTGGTTGCAGCAGTTCTTGCGCGAGGGCTCGCGCACTGAGCCGGCTCTCGGCCCCCGGCGCCGTCTGGCCCTGCTGCTGAACCTCTTGCCCATCGAGGTAGCTGAGCAGATATCCCAGGTCGTGCTCAACCGACTTCCGCCAGCCCGCAGCCGCCAGGTGATCGCCGAGGTGGGCAAGCTGACCGCTTACCAGCTTCTCGAAAAGCCCACCGACCCCAACCACAACCAGATCCGTGAGCGCGTTGCTGGCGAATTCCTGGCCGCTCTGAAGCAGGTCTTCCTGCTCGAAGAGCTACAGATGCCGGGCGAGATAGCTCTGGCCGAGGCCCAGCGTCTGGCCCACAGCTCGCCCTCCTCGGTGGCCAGTTTTCTGCGCCATCGGTGGCTCAACGAGAAAGACCCGGTTACCCGCTTCCAGGAGGTGGCCCGTATCTATCCCCGGCGGACCGCCCAGCAGCTCCTCACCCTTCAAACCGAGTCACCCTACTTCACTGGCCCCGAGAAGGCGGTCACACTGATGCATTCTCTGGGTCCCGAGACCTCACGCGAGGTGGAGAACTGGCTCTGCGCCCATGGCTCGTGTCTTCCCTGGGCGCTTCCGCGCTCAGGCTACCGCCAGCTCGTGGCCCAGGAGTTCATTGCCGGCTTCTACTCCGAGGGCGGAGCCCGGGTAGAGCCCCGCTGACCAGCCCGCGGCCCTCAAGAGGAACGGCGCAACGAGTAGATGCGCCCGTTGGGACCTTCACCTTCAGGCACCAACGCCTTCCACCCGGCTCGATCAAGCCGGGTAGAGAGCGATTCCAGCAGACCTCCGACCCTTCGCGTCCCGGTCACGCGCGAGAGCTCGCCTTCGCTCATAGTGCCGTGACGGGCCAGATTCTCGAGCACCAGCCGTTCCTGTGCACTGAGACGTAGAGGTAACTCAAGCACCACAGGCTCACCCAGGGCGGTGGTGGCCTCCACCCGCTCCACGTCGATGGCACAGAGCTGATCGGCTACCTGCGTCAGGAGCGCCACCAGGCGACCATCAGGGCTGAGCGCCACGGCGGTGCGGTCTTCCGAGCTCAACATACGGTATAGCCGGTTGAGCTGTTGCATCAAGAACGGGCGAGGTTGGCGTAACCGGACCACCAGATCCTCCACCATCCACTGGCGCTCGGTCAGGAGGTCGAGCAGCCCGGCCAGGCTGCCCCGAAAGGGCGCGTCCTCGGGGAGAAAGCGGGCTTGAAATTGAGCTGAGCTCCAGAGACGCAAAGCCCAGGGGTGCTGAGGCTGCTTCTCCCCCCGGCGGGCCAACCCACGAACGGAAAGACGCGGCGCCGGGCGCACAATGGCACGGCGTTGCAGGGACCGACCGAGGCGTTCCAAAGCGGCCCTGACCTCGAAGGGAAGCCAGTCCTTGCCAGAACGCAAGTTCTCGAAGGCAGCTCCGCCAGGGGGCAACTCGAGCACGACACAGGCCCCGGAGGGGCCGCCCAGCGACTGCCCTGCCACCAGGAGGCGACCGTCCTGATAGGCAAACAGACCCTCAGGAACGTGCTGGCCTGGCCGGGGATCAAGCTGCACCAAGCGCGCCACGAACTCGCCCTGGGGCGTGGGAATGGTTCTGCGCCCAAGTCGATGGACCGCGGCAAAGCGACGACCGCGCAGAGGGTCGTCAGCCGCCACCCGGTGGCCACCCAGAACCAGCTCCAGCCGGTCTTCCAGTAGACGGTGCAGAGCCTGACCGAGGCAATGTCCAATCTGGTGCACCCTCTCGGAGAAACGTCTTGGATCGCGCTGGCGACCCGCGATCTCCGGCCAACCGTTCAAGTCCTCGCACAGCACCAGATTGCCTTGAGCCACCTCGAACCAGCGCTCTTGCAGCCGCTGGCGCGACTCGGGGGCCAGCCCTTTGAGCTCGAGCCAGGGCCCGCCGACCGGATCGAGCTGCCAGCCCCAGTTGCGGGTACTTGCTCCAGCCCGCGTCTGGACCAGAACCCGCCCCGTCCAGCTCAGCTCTTCCCCACCCCAGAGCGATAGCGGCTCATTGCGGGGCAGAGCCGGCCCATCGTCTTGCAAGGTGAGATAGCTGCGACTCCCCTTCCAGACAAAGCGCAACCAGACACGCCTGGCCCCGGCCAGACAGCGCTGCCAGACCAGGTCAGCCAGCGACGGCTCGACCCCCCATTCAGGACGCTCGGTGTGTACGGACTTCTTGACCATGCTGGAGAAGTTCTTTCAATCACCGGAGGCGAAAGTCTTTGCGAACAAAATGAAAAAAATTCTGTAACTCGTGGGCAGATCGTTTGCAGCCTGTCTCACCTCAACTGTAACGGAGCGGCAACAATCCCCCGGGCCCGGATCACTAAGATGGCCGGGACACAGACAAAGGGGACAATCACGCCATGCAGGTTCAAGCTGCCCATTTCACCGCGCTGCCCACCCGCGCGACCCGATCCGAAGCCCCGGAGGCTGAGACCCGGCCCGCCGAGAGCTTTTCTTGGAGCAAGGCCCTGGCGCTGCCGGCTTACACGTACGGCCTGGCCTCCGGCGCCCTGTCGGCCGCGACGGGCTTCGCCCAGCGCTTTCCGGCGGGGGGATTCACCATCAACCCGGGCCAGGGGATCGTGCTCAATCCCGAGTGGACGCGCCATCTGGCTGACGGCACGCTACTGAATTCCGCCCAGCCCATCCTGGCCGGTCTGACGGCAGTCTTGCTCGGAGCTCGCGGAGTGCTGGAGCTGAACGAGGGCCGCCACCTGGCTGGAGCCCTCGACCTGGCGGCGGCCACCACATCCGCCGGCTCGCTGGTCTCACCCGGCATTGGTGGCGCCGCCACGCTCGCTCTTCTGGCCGCCCGCAGCCTGGTCGAGCTTCATCCGTAAGCTCTTGAGGGCAGACCGACGCCAGTAGTGCGAGCTGGCGTAAATTCCCAACAGAGCCCCTGGAATGGCCAGAAAATGGAAGGGAGCAGCCATCCCCGTCACGGCGATCAGGCCGAAGCCAAGTGCTCCCCCGGCGACGAAGCCGCCGATCCCGGCCGCATTCGGGTTCGTGAACCGCAGGCCAGGCTTCCAGCTCTTGAGATGCTCGCAGGTGCGAGCAACCAGCTCGGGAGCCTCCTGGCGCAAGGTAACCTGAAGGGTTGCCAGGGCGAGATCGTCGCGAACCTGGAACTGGCTCAGATCGGTGCTCAAACCTTCGTGCTCGGTGGAGACGACGCAGCGAAGACCCGAGACCCCCAGGTCGCAGAGCACCGGATCGAGAGCGATCCCGGCCTCGACAGGGAGGATGCGCCCCATCTCTTCGGAGTCGGTCAGCAGGTAGATACGCTGGCACCGGTACCAACTGGCTTCCATGCCGTCATGCTTTTCCAGGGTGGACAGGAGGGGCACGGCCGGGCGCTCGGGCTCGAGAAAGACGGGAAAATTCCCCATGTTGTCGGGCACCAGCAACCTCCCGTCCGGACAGGCCAGGGCCACGGCCCCGAGCAGCCCGGGGATGCGCGCCTCCACCTCGCTGGTCTCGTTGTAGGGCCAGATTTGCCAGATGCCCCGCGTCCAGGACCAGGGTGAGTGGATGGGTACCGGGCAAGCGAAAGCCCGTCCTGCGTGCAGAGTGCGCTTTCCAAAGAGAGTCCAGTGCTTGCGTTTAAAATCGAAGCGAGCCTGGCTTCCGCCGCTGTCAGGGAGCCGTTCGGGCAGGACGCTCTCACCGGGTCGCAGGCGCCAGCTGAGTGTGCCCCAGTGGATCTGGATCTCCTCAAACAGGCTCCATGCACCCACCAGGGCGCACGTCAGGTAACGAATGCCTGGCACCTGGGACTGCCAGGCCTGGGCGATCCAGTCGCGGGGCGAGACTTCTGGAGGCGGGCCAACCGGCCCACCCTCCACCGTCACCCAGGCGGTCCTCTGGCGCACCTTGATGGACTCGGCTCCAGCCGCCACCAGGGCCTGGATGCACTTGAGGTGATACATCTCCGGGTCGGGCAGTAAGCATCGGCTCAGGCGGTCGAGCGCGCCTTCGTCGCAGGACGAGAAGACCCCCTCGGAATCGAGTCTTCCAGCCTGCTTGATCTCATCGAAGATAGCTTGCAGCTCTTGCATGGTGGTCGAAGTTGAAGCTCCGCTCGCAGGGGCTACAGTCCCGCGCGTTGACCAGTTCAGAATTGGAACCCGCAGGACTGTAGACAATCTATTGAACGGCCCCGCGCTATTTCGTGAAGTATTCAACGCGCGGCGCCTTAGCGTTGAGGCTACGCTCGCTGGCTCGCTGCGCTTCGCCTGCGTTGCACCTCTCGCCTGCAGATTTCTTTCAGTCGGCCCGCCTACCATTCAGACATGCGGATCGATCCCCTGGTGACCCGTCTGGAAGCCTTGCCCGCCCGCTCCCCCGGCCCGGCTCCCACTGTGCCTCTGGAAGACGCTTTTCAGGCGGTCATGGACGGCGAGGTGGGCTCAACCCGGTATCCCGGCAGCTGGAACGTGCCCGGAGCGCAGTGGGCAGTGCCGCTCCACCAGCCCGTGGTCGGGCACGATGGCACGATCTACCAGGCCGACAACCGCAAGGTCCTCGCCCTCGACCCCGGGTCGGGCCAGGAGAAATTCACCATCCCCGGGGATGAGGTGGGGGTGCCCGTCCGATTCGGCGAGCAACTCCTCTGCTGCGAGCGGCAGGCGGTCTTTGCCTTCGATCCTGCCACCAGGCAGCGCGCCTGGACGGTCCCCCTGGAGAGCGGGTGGGGCAAGAAAGCGGCCGTCTCATCCGAAGGCCGGGTCTTTGCGGGCGACTCGGGCCAGTTGTTGGCCCTGGACGGGCGCACCGGTCAGGACCTGTGGCGCCAGCCTATGCCGGGGTGCGTTCAGGTGCTGGGCTACTCCGAGGAGCACCAGGTGGTGGTGGCCTACAACGGAACCTTCGGCGCGGAGGACGAGCGCAAACTCTACGCATTTGACGGCAACGGCAAGCAGCTCTGGTCGGCCCGCTTCGACGAGGCTCTTTGCATGAGCCCGAAGGGGCCTCTTTTCGCCGTCAAAGAAAAGCTCTTCAAGCTGTTTGGAAGCTCGCACTCACTGCGGGCCATCGATCCTCGCTCGGGTAAGAAACTCTGGTCGGAGTCGGCCAGCTCCACAACCACCCTCTGGTCCACTCCCGACGGGAACGTCATCGTCGGGGACGGGCGCCAGCTGCGCCTGCGGGACGGTCAGACGGGCCAGGTCCGGTGGACTTTTCTGCTTAAGAACGAGCCCCAGTGGAACCAGCCCGGAGCCAGCCTGACCCTGCAGGAGAACGAGTACATCGTGACCGACCCCGACGGAAGCATGACCGGAATCGACCCGACCACCGGGAAAGCGCGCTGGGAGGAGCCAAGCCGGGGTCGGACCTACGGCGGCCCCGCCGTAACTCCCGAGGGCATCCTGGTCCTCAAGACCGAAGGCCAGATCAAGGGCCTCTTGCCGGTGGGCATGATCCTCTCCAAGCGCGTCTCCTGTCCGGTGGAGGAAGGTGACGACTCGGTTCGCCTCGGCTCGGTGCAGGTGCGCAAGCGCAGAGGACCCCCTGATCCACTCGCGAACCCCCCTGCATGATGAAACGTAGCTTGCTCGCTGCTCTGTTCCTTGCCCTGCCCCTTCTTGCCCAGAACACGGTGCGGGCCGATTGCTCGGCCAACGCACAGGGAGACGTGCGCAAACCGGTCGTCGTCGAGGTCACCGTGACCAACTCGGGCCCGGAGCCGGTTCAGGGGCTGGCGGTGGTGCGCTTCAACCCTAAGGTCTCCAGCGCCGACCGCAAGCAAGGTGGCCTGCTGGACGTACAGGAGCTGCGCCAGCCGGTGATGGTCGGTCCGGGCGAGAAGAAGTCCCTCAACTTCAGCACCCCCTTCGAGTCCACCAGCTCTTTCAAGGGGCGCAAAGGATCCTTCCGCGCCTCCAACATCTCCCCCACCGGCGAGGTCACCGTCGAGTTCTCGGGCCGTTTCGACGCAGCCAAGGCCGGACCGCCGCAGCGTTAGAGCTGCTGCTTCTGCCTGACGAATACCCCGTAATCGGTCTGCACCGAGAGCACCTCTCCACCCTCATCCACCACAAATGTGGCACTGCCGGGAATGGAGAGCTGGCCGGCCGGCTCCACCATCAGGAAAGTGGTCAGGCCTTGCAGATAAAGAGGACCTCCGTAACCGGCCGGCCCGATGGCCCAGGCCAGCTGCGAGCCCCTGCGAGTCACCTTGAGCGTGCCATAGAGAGAATTCTCGTACTGCCCCAGGTAACTCTCCAGGGGCAGCGGCGAAGGCCTGGTCACGGTGGGTGGGCCGGGCGGCTCGACAGGAACGCTGGCCATCATCTTGTCCACCTGCTGTTGCTGCTTCCAGATCAGACTCTGCAAGTCTTGTCGCGCCGGCCCCAGCTCATTCTCGAGCACTCTGGCCCGAACTGCCTCGGGGAAGGCGGTGGTACTCTGGTTACAGAGAATCACGAGCCCCAGCTTCTTCTCCGGCACCAGCGTCAGCAAACTGCGCACACCGGCTCGGGCTCCGCCTTTCTCGATGACCTGGTAGCCATTGTAGTGGTAGATGCCGACGCCCATCCCGTAGGAGAAACCCGAGTCAGCAAAAATCGGGGCCATGTCAGCAAAGCCAGGCTCGGCCACCATGGCCGGCGTAAAAATGCGCTCGACCGTCTCGGCCTTCAGAACGCGCACTCCGTCGAGCTCGCCCTGGTTGAGAAACATCAGGGCCAGGCGGCTCATATCGCGGGCGGTGGAGGTCATCAGGCCGGCCGGCCCGAGCACCATCTGCGGGTCGAATTCCTTCAACGGCTTCTTGCCCATGTGGGGCGAGGCGATATCTGCTCCGGGAGGGATGGGACCCGTGAAGAAACCGGTTCGGGTCAGCTTGAGGGGGGCCAGGATCTTTTGTTGCATGAGGTCCTCCCAGTTCGCCCCGGCGGCCCGAGCGCAGGTCATGCCGGCCAGAAAGAAACCCACGTTCGAATAAGCGTCATGCTCACGAAAACCAGCGCTGAGAGGAAGGTACTGGATGCGCCGGATGACCTCCTCGTGGGAATAACCCAGCCGGTCGAACAAATCGCCGGTAAAGGCGGGCAAACCGCTGCGATGGCTCAAGAAGTCCGTAACGGTGACGTGCAGAGTGGGATAATCCTGATTCAGCCGTACCTGCGGCATCACCTCGACCACAGGTTGGTCCCAGCCCAACCTGCCCTCCTGCACCACCACTCCGGCCAGGGCGCCGGTGTAGGTCTTGGTAATGGACGCCAGCGGGAAAATCGTGTCCGGGCCGACCGGCTCGCTGGTTCCCAGGCGCCGCAGCCCGAACCCTCGCAGCATGGTCACTTTGCCGTCCTGAATCAAAGCCACCGAGCAACCCGGAATGTCATACTGCTGCATTGCTTTGTCGATGAATGGCTCGAGCGGTTCTTGAGCAGCGAGAGGCAAGAAGAGGAAAAAGGCGAGAAGAAGGCTACGCATGGACTGCCCGGTTCCGGCTGGTGGTGCCGGATCCCTCCGCTAAGCGGGAAAGAGAATCGGCACCAGGTCGGCCAGACAATGGATACGGTGGTCGGGCTCCTCCTTCGAAGTCCAGCAACCGTAGCCATACTCGGCAAACACGGCCACCGCTCCCCAGCGACGGCCCATGAGGCAGCCCTCCTCGAGGTCCTCGACGTGCACCACCCGGCGCGGAGCACCGGGAAACCTGGCCACCAGCTCGCCGAGAAAGCCCGGATCGGGCTTCTTCAGTGCCGAGCGGCAAGGGGATTGGATGTCCGCGAAAGCGTGGCGTAAGCCCAGCGAGCGCAAGACCGACTCCTGCAAGGCCAACCCACCCGAGGTGCAGGCCGCCACGGGAATCCCTGCCATTGTCAATCGGTCGAGCAACTCGCTGGCGCCGGGCATGGGGCGAGCCAGGTCCACCAAGCACTCGAGATAACGAGGCAGCACGGCCCGATCATAAACCCGAGCGACGTCCTGAGCCGGGCAGCCGAGCTGAACGAGCATCTCCCCGGCAGTCCGACCGATCAGGCGTTCCACGTCCCGGGAACCAGGCCGCGGCAACCCGAGGCTCTCAATGCCGTGGCTAAAAGCCTCGACATTGGCCTCACGCGAGTCGATCAACACTCCATCCAGGTCAAAGACGACCAGCTCAGGCGAAGTCATCTTCCAGCTCCAAACGGGCGGTATCGCCCAGGTCCTCCAACTCGTCCGGCTCCTCGCCATCCTCGTCGTCGAACTGGCGAGCCCGGCCCTCCACCGCTTCGAAGCGAATCCAGACCAGCACTTCCTCCAGCGACTCGTCGGTGTACTCGTGGCTGCCCACCAGTTGGTAGCCCAGGGACTCGACCACCTCGGGATGGGCGGTGAAATTCTGCTCCAGGCTCTTGCGCACCGTCCCCTCGATGGGTGCTCCCGAGCAGCCGGCTTCATCCATGGCCCTGAGCAGGGAGCGCAACAGGCTCACCAGGTGAGGCCGGGCCGCGGGCAACAGGGCCAGGTCGTCCACCAGCACGACATCCTCGATCCGCCCCTCGATCAGGGTGTTGTCCAACCAGGCCAGCAGGTAGCCCACCAGGCGCTTCTCATCGTCCTGGATGCCCAGGCAGAAGTTGCAGCCCTCCTCCTCGACCCCCTCGAGGTTCTCGGCGATCTCCTCCTCACTGAGATGATAACTCTCAGGATAAAGGCGGCGCGCCAGGCTCTCGATCTCGGCAGCGTGAGCTGGTGAAAGCGACAGGATGCGGCTCATGGAATCTGCTCCGTGGCGTAGACTGAGAAGCGCAAGCGAATGCCACCGGGCTCGATGGTCAGGATGGAATAGGCATCGCGCCAGCGTCCGAGAGCCGTCGCCTCGGGTCGGAATTCGGCCCCCGAGAGCAAGATCAAGCCCTTAAGCAAGGAGTAGACGTCATCGACTTTCTGGTGACCCGCCGCCAGCACCCGCCCCTCGGTCCCCTCGATGAAGGTCCGGTAGCTGTCCAGACGGGAGAGGGGGGAAACCCTCCCCGTCATGGAGTCGAGCGTGGCCAGCATCAATCGATAAGAGCCTCCGGTGGAGACCATGAGGTAGTTGCCGTGGACGGCGTAAGCCACCTGATCGTCGGCCGTGTAGAAGACATCCACTCCAGCATGGGGCTTCAGGCGCACCCTGGAGCCAAGCTTCTCGCGCAGTCGGGCCATGATGTCCTGGCGGGCCGGGCCGGGGCGCAAACCAACGATGATGGTGTACGGATGGGAGGCAAGGTCCAGATCCACCTTCTTCGCGCGTCCAGCCGGTTCTTCTGCCTCCTGCTCGGTCTCGGGCGGGGGACCGTCGGGGATCCAACCGGGGGCAGGCGACGGGGACGGCCGCGCCTCGCTCTCGGACTCCGGCTCCGAATCGCGCTCCGGCGGGTTCGTGAGCTCACGCCACTCCCGCATGATGGCCGCGAACAGGACATCCAACTGCTCGTAGCAGACGGCGATCTCACCGGTGCTATTGGGCAGCAGGTCCTTCTCGAAGGAAAGGCCCAGCGACGCTTCCGCGGCCCCCAACACCTCGCGGAAGATCTTGTCCGTCTCGGAGTTGACCGAGGCAGCTCGCTTGACCAGGTCATAACTCTTGCCCAGGTCGATCACCGAGATGTAAGCGGTGGACCAGGGAGCCTGGCGGAGCAGTGTCAACTCTGTGGGTCCGGGATCGCTCAAGAGCTTCCCGAGCGGATGCTCGGCCGGGGGCGTCAGGCACACGAAAAACTCCGAGACGACCACATCGGCTCGATAGCTGGTCGTTCCCGCCACCGACTGCACCGACTCCAGAGCCCCCTGCAACACGGGATCGTCCATTTTTAGGCCGGGCCAGTGACCCACGATTCCGGCCACGTCCACGAAGAAGTAATTGCGGAAGCGCTCCGGAAGATGAATGAGCGCCCTCTGAAACCGAGGATTCGAGCTCAAACTGGCGGCCTGACCCTCCAGGCTGCTCAGGCCAGGCTCAGCCAGGGTGGGATTGTCGGTTAACAACAGCCAGTGGGACGAAAGGCGGGTGGCCACGGAGAAGAGCGGCATGGCCACATCCCAACCCGAATCACCCGCTTGCTCCACGGTGAAGCCAGGAAAATTGGCCAGCCGGGGCACGAGACGAGCCAGTGCCTGACGCGCCCGGCTGACGTCATCGACGCGAAAGGCCAGAATGAGGTTCAGGCGCGGCATCTCCCCTTCGGCCACGTCCAGCTCGGGAGTCAGCTCGTTCTCACTGTTGATGCTCGGCCCGGGAGCACCCTGGTAAGTGGTCTGGATGGACCAGGCCCCCTCGGCCCCTGGCTCAATGCGGTAGGTAACCTCGGTCGGCTCTGCGGGTAGGGCTGCGATGTACTCGGGGACCAGGCTCTCGAGATCGAGCGGGAGCTTGCCCCTCTCGAGTTGGTACATGGCCACCCCGTTGTATAGTGTCTGCAGGTTGAAGGCAATGGTGCGCTCGGGGCTCTCAGGCGTCTTACCAAACAGGTGATGCAGGGGTGAGCGCCCGTCGGTACGCACTACCGCCAGGACGACTCGACCATCCATCCAGTCGAGGAAATCGCCTTCCAGCTTGATTCCCATAGCCTTCTCGGTTTCCTTGAGCCCGGCCCGCATCCAGGGCAGGGCTGTCAAGCGACGCAAGAAGCGCAAGGCCGAAGTGGACGAATCAAACATGCGTCCGCTGAAAACCAACTCACTGTCGAGAGGAGGATAACCCTGCTCGGCCCTGGCCGGGAGGAGCATGACCAGCAGGCAGAGCAACCAGAGAAGCCGACGCATAGGAAAGCGGGGTTTTGGGATAGAGCGAGGGAATCCTCCTGTCGGTTGGGCTCGCCTGCATCGGGCCGCGATTCCGTGATCCAAAGTCAAAGCCGGCAACATTCCTTTCACAAGGTTCACAAGATGTTCACCAGGCCGGGCTGACGGGTATCGGGCCGGGAATTACAATCAAGACACTACTCGACAGGAGCTCACTCATGGACCCCTTCAGCGCGGCCGGAATTCCCAGTCTTGGCCAGGTATTCTCTCCCCTGGCCGGGGCCAATCTGGGAAGCTTCGGCTTCTCTCCCGAGAACTCGATGGCAGCGATGCGGGCAGGGGGATTGAACTCGCCCCAGGGGATGGCCGAGCAGATGCTGATGGGCCAGATCCAGATGAACAGCACCCTGATCCAGATGCTGACGATGCTCCTCCAACTCATGGGCGGGAAGAACGGCATAATGGGCGGAGCTCCAGGAATGGGCGGGCCGGGCGGCGCCGGTGCCGGATGCCCGAACTGCGGCGGGGGATCGTCTCCCGGCGGAGGTGGGGGTGGGGGCGGGAGCAGCCCGGTCGGGGGCTCAGGCGGCGGCCCGGGAATGACCGCCGCGCCGGCCGATCCCAGCGCTCAGATCCCCAACTACGGGGCCAACCCTTCCAAGCAGCAACTCAACGAGATGATCGAGGCGGCGGCCAAGAAGTATGGAATCCCCCCGGACATTCTCAAAGCCATTTTCTACAAGGAATCCACCTGGAACCCCAACGCTGTGGGCGACGGAGGCAAGAGCTTCGGCATTGGCCAGGTGTATACGACCGCCCACCCCGACTACGATGTCAACCGCGGTAAGCAGGACGTTTCCTACCAGATCGACTACAGTGCCAAATTTCTCTCTGGTCTCTACAAGCAAACAGGCGACTGGCGGACCGCCGTTCGCCGCTACAACGGCTCAGGCCCGATGGCCGAGCGCTATGCCGACGACGTGATGAACAACCTGGTGCCCAGCAAACCCTGGACCAAATTCGGCGTCTGATCCCCTCTGCCCCGTCCGGACAGGAACTTGCTTGCAGAAAGGGAAGCTTAGCGTGTCGCTTTTATTCAGCCCGGAGGTAGAAACCCTGACCGACCAGTTTCAGCTGTCCAGCGATTACCTGCACCAGACCCTGGAAGACCAGACCGATTTTGAGTCCAGTCCCATCGATGCCGCCAACCCCGGGTTCGCAAGCTTGCTCCCGGCTCTTCGACGGGTGCGCCAGGGACAACTCGAGCCTGAAGTCCTCGAGGGCTACTATGCCGGCCTGAGCCAGCACCTGGAGGATGTCCGCTCCAAGATGGAGCAGATTCCCATCCCCGAGGGCTTCGAAGCTCAGGCTGAGCAGGCCTTTGCCGCCACCTTTGTCATACTCGAGCAGATGCAGGGGACACTCGATTGCCTGCACGACTATCTCGCCAGCGGTGACGAGCAGATGCTCGACGAGGCCATCGCAGTCCTTTCCGGCGTGCACCAGCAGATGCGAGACGCCGTTAGCCAGCTGGGCTGATCCATCGAACAAAGACCCACAATTCCGGCAAAATTATTCACACTTTGTTAACATTGGCAACATCTCGTTCACAAACGCTCCGAGCGACTGCCCGGGGCGTTTTGTTACACTGCGGGGAGGGGTGGAAGCCACCCCGACCGGGTCGCCATGACCAGGGGCGGGCCCGGTAGCTCAAGAACTTATCATGATGCGGTCCGAACAGGAGGAAAACTTGTCCCATCGCCAGGAGACCAGTAATTCGGGAGCCGGCCCGTGGCAGCGGGTTTCCCTGGCGTTTTCCCTGGATCAGTATCCGGGCCCCTGGTCGGAGGATCAGTTTGAGCAGGCCCAGCGCTTGGTCCGAGATGTGCATCGCAACGTCTGGGATGCCGCCTGCCAGGCGGTTGGCCGCCGGGCCCACGGCGAGGTGGCCGCGGCCCAACTGCTGGGCGAGCTTTTGACCTCGCCCGTGATGGAGATGCGACTGCGCGGTCTGGTGGCGCTGGGCGCGCTGGCCCCCAGTCGGCCGGAGGAGGTTCTTTCGTTCCTCGAGCAACGATTGGAGGAAGCTGCCTGGCATCCCGACCCGGTTCTGCTCGAGGGCATCCTCGCTTTGCTGCCCCAGGTTCCTGAAGGGCGAGGCATCGACCTGATGGCGGCGGCGCTCGAGGATGGTCGCGATGCCGTCCGCGCCGCTGCAGCCGGAGCATTGATCCACTTCCAGAGCTGGCCCTGGGCCAGCCTGGTGCGCCTGGTCACCGATCCCTCGATCATCGTGCGAGCTTCCCTGGTGCACGTGCTGGCTCGGTTCGTTCCCCAGGACGAGGCCGTGCAGGCCCTGGCTCTGCTGGCCGCGGCTCCCGAAGCGCCCCTTCGCGAGCTGGTTGCCCGCGAGCTGCCCCGCAACCGTCCCGAGGTGCAGTTCCTGCTGGGAAGCCTGGCCGCCGATAGCGAGCCCCGGGTGCGCGAAGCCGCCCTGACTGACAATCCTGCCGGCGAGCCCCTGCCGCGCCCGGAGCCCGTCCTGGGCGAGCTTCTGCTCGAGCCGCACCCGGGCCTGGTGGCAGCCACGGCCCTGGAGGCAAGACTTGACGCCAATCCTGACCAGGCATTGGAAATCCTGCGCCCTCTGATAGCCAAGCCGGGAATGCTGGCCACTCTGGCGCTCTTGGGCGAGATGGCCCGCAACATCAGCAACCGACTGCTCTGTCGGGCGCTGCACGCGCTGTTCTCGAGCCGTACGGAGGAACCGGCCCGCCGCTTGCTGCGCATGCTCGGCATTCTGACCGAGGAAACCGGCGATGGCCCGGGCGGCCAGCTCAAGAGGCTGGTCTGGCTGGCCATCCAGGCCTTCGACGCCGATTCGCTGGACAAGATCATCGTGTGGGGACGGCGCATCGAGCGCGGCGAGGCCGAAGGGCTCAACGCCAGCGCCTATCGCCTGCTGGGCCTGCTCGGCCGCGTAGCTCGCAACCTGGACGAGGGCTTCGGAATGGTGGCTCTGGCCCAGGCCGGCTCCGACCTCCAGTCATTGTCCACCGAACTGGCCAATCTGACTGACCCCGAGCGCGAGATTCTGCAGATGGTCCTTGATCGCTGGCGCGAGTTCTTCTCTGAAGGCATGCACGAGCTGCTGGTTGGAGCGTCCTCATGGTAGACAAAGTCTCCAGCAGCAAGAAGAGCACCACCAGCTCCAAGCCCAAGCCCAAGCCGCCGGCTCCCAAGCCAGCCTCCTCCAGCACGCCCTCCAAGAGCACTTCTTCCAGCTCGAGTTCTTCGTCGAGCTCAGGTGCGGGCGAGTCCAGCCCTTCCAAGGCGGCCACTCAGGCCCGCTCCACGACCTCCACCACCGAGGCTCGCTCGGCCACGGCCGTACGCGAGAGCGAGTCCAGCGCTCCGGCCCGACGCCTCAACGACAGTTTCGAGCAGAGCGCGGAGCTGCGTGAGGAGGATGCTTCCAAGAAAGCTCGCGGCCTGGACGCCTTCAGCCGACGACTGACCGAGAACTACGGCGAGCCCGGCAGCCTGACCAGCCAGAGCAAGCTCAAGGGCAACGAGCTCGAGAAGGTCGAGAACTGGCAAGATGCGCTGACCACTCCTGACCGGAACTGGTATCAGAACTATCTCAATGGAATCGAGCCCCAGGACCGCGACCAGGCTTTGCGTGCCTTCACCAAGGTCAACGACGCTGGTGTGAGCGATCCGCAGGAACGCTCGCGGCTTCGCCGCTCGGCCCTGGACGAGGCGATGCAGCTTGACGACAGCCAGGCACGTCACCTGCAGGGAATCGACCTCACCGACAAGGGTGGCAACGGCTACGATGCGATGAAGAATCGCCTCTCGTTGGACACCTCGATTCTGGATATGCCCCGCAGCGAGCGCAACCAGGCCGTCTCGAACGAGATGAACAAGCTGCGGGCCGACCACGCCCAGGCAGCCAATATCGAGGGACGTCAAGGGCGAGAGCTGGCCCACGGAATGAGCCTCGGAGCCGGCTACCGCGACGCTCTGTCCAAGCCCGAGGCCCACAGGGAAATGCTCAACGACCTCTATCGGCAGCGCGGCTACCAGCCTGACGAGGCCAAGGAGCGAGCGGACGGCTCACTGAAGAACCGTGAAGCCTTCCATACCAACTTCCGCGACGGCTATCTGAAGGCCAGCCCTGAGGATCAGGAGCGCATGAAGGCCCTCAATCCGCAGATGGCCGACCTGATGACCCGCCAACAGCCCAAGAACGAGGACTACATGAAGGACCTCGATCTGGGTAAAGTGGAGAAGCAGCAAGGGCTGAAGCCCGGGCAACTCAACCGTTTCCAGGGCTTTGAGAATGACCCCAACAAGTCCGACAGGCTGCAGAACTGGCTGCACAAGCAGGCTGGCCTGGAACCGCCTGGCAGCAAGTCCGACGAAGTTCGCTCTGGCCTCGTCGAGCCTCGCGCGGTGACCGACCGTGGCGGGCGCATTCGCGGGAACGAGGCAGACTCGGCGGTTCGACCGGCACACAGTGGAACCCGGCCAGCGGGGCCGGGCACGCGCCCAACTCCGGAATTACAGAGCACCCAGCAGGGCGATAGCACGCCGAGCACGCGGCCCACGCCGGGAACCCAGAGCACCCAGCAGGGCGACGGCACGCCGAGCACGCGGCCCACTTCGGGAACGCAGACCACCCAGCAGGGCAGCGCCACGCCAACGCGGCCCACGCCGGGAACCCAGACCACCCAGCAGGGCGACGGCACGCCGGGCACGCGGCCCACGTCGGGAACCCAGACCACCCAGCAGGGCAGCGCGACCCCGACCCCGCGGCCCACGCCGGGAACGCAGACCCAGAAGGGCGAGGCCACGCCGAGCACGCGGCCCACTTCGGGAACCCAGTCCACTCAGCCCACTTCGGGAACGCAGACCACCCAGCGGGGCGAGGCCACGCCGGGCATGCGGCCCACGCCGGGAACCCAGACCACCCAGCGGGGCGATGGCACGCCGGGCACGCGGCCCACACCGGAAACCCAGACCACCCAGCGGGGCGATGGCACGCCGGGCACGCGGCCCACACCGGAAACCCAGACCACCCAGCGGGGCAGCGCCACTCCGAGCACGCGGCCCACGCCGGGAACGCAGACCACCCAGCGGGGCACCGCCACTCCGGGCACGCGCCCCACGCCGGGAGCCCAGACCACCCAGCAGGGCACCGCCACTCCGGGCACGCGCCCCACGCCGGGAGCCCAGGCCACCC